>OBLI01000780.1_pt1 | contig 33297 bp, 31 predicted proteins | sample 1519701 | NCBI WGS metagenome assembly OBLI01 (sample SAMEA3663005, study PRJEB22513) | pig gut metagenome | biome: pig gut; feature: pig-associated habitat; material: faeces | place: France | collected 2012 | reverse complement strand
CGGCAGAGTAACGTCTGACCTCCACCTTACGGGCTAACGCCCTACCGAAAATCCGATTTCTATTCAAGGGCGAAGCATGGAACAATAGAGTCCCCCCATTCACCATTCACTACTCACCATTCACCCCATTTGTTAACTTTTGTAAATATAAATTTGCAAGCTACAATTCAGTCCGTATAATAGTTTTAAGGATTTTATATATTTTTTACAAGGAAAACACTGCGTATAAATAGCAATTTTTATTTCGTTTGTGTGTTTAGATATATAAGACCAGAAAAGATGTAAAGATTTATGGGATTACAATGGCTAGTAAAGGCTTAAAATAAAAAGAAAAGTTAGTTGTAAAATATAGGAGTAATTAGTTATGTCAGACAATTTATCAATTCAACCAGCAGTAGTACAAGAAAGAAAAAATCCTTACGTATCTGCCGGTATGGGAGCTGTAGCTGGTGCAGCAGTTGGTGGTATTGGTGCTTATGTGTACAATAAAGCAACTTCAAGCGCTCCACAAACTCATGAAGATTTAGTAAAACTAGCAAATGAGCAAGATAAAGCAGAATTTACTACAAAACAAAATGCAGTAAAAGATGCTGAAAAGAAATTAGAAGAAGCCGGAAAAGCAGTTTATGAAGGTTCTGAAAAATCAGCAGCAGAAGCAGCTGCAAAAGCAAGAGATGCAGAACTTGCAAGATTAACAGAAACAACAGGCTCATCAAGAGAATTTTCACCAAAGAATTGGGATAAATTAGGTATTGATAGCAAAGATTTACCTGCTACAAACGAAAGAACAGGTAAACCATTTACAACAAACAAAGGTGCTGCAAAATGGGAAGCTGAGGTTCAAGCTGAATATAATCGTTTGAAACATGAATACGAAACAGCGGTTACAAAGTTTGATGCAGTTACTAGTGGAAAAGATTTAAAAAATCTAAATAATATGGAACTAGAAATCCAACAATATATGGATGATACTTATAATAGATATAAAACAACAAAACCAAGTAAATTAGATGATATTTTTACAACTGAAACCGGTTGGGGACATCATAAGGCAGAATATAATAATGCACAAAAAATAGCAGAAAGATTAATGCCAACATTGAAGAATGAATCTCAATTGACAGATGCACAAATTCAAAGTTTTGCAGAAAAACTTGAAAAAGGCGAAACAAAACCTGCAGGATATCATGTAAAAACTATTTATGAAACAGTCGAAGGCAAAAGAACTCCTGTAAAATATATGTATAATGCAGAAATGTTTAAAGATTTCAAAGAAGCTGAAAATGCAAAAGTTTTGGAAAAACAAACAGAATTAGTTGAATCTTTATTAGATAGAGCCAAAACTAATATCGGATTACAAAAACAAGCTGCGAACTTCGAAAAGAACTTTATAGACAGCATTCCTGATTCACAAGCTGAAAAGACAGGTATGTTTACAGCTAAAAAAGGTGGAAGAAAAGAAGTAAATATCAATGATATTATTAACGAAGCAACTATCAAAGGCAAAAAAGGTAAACCTGATTTCTATGATGCTGATTTGAAAAAAGTAGAAAAAGCTATTGAAAAAGACGGTGCAACAGGTACTTCTATTCCAAAAGGATTAAAAGGTACTTATAAAGCCCCTGCCGGAACAACAATGGATTTACAAACATTACAAGATATGATTACTTCAAGAAAAGAAATCTTGAAAGATTACAATACAGAATCTAAAGCATTAAAAGCAGATATTAAATCTTGTTTGAATGACCACGCTGCATTGAAAGAATTAAAGGAAAAAATTTCTACAGCACGTAATGCAGATGAAGGTATTGCGAAAGCAAAAGAAGCTCTTATTAATCAATTCCCTCAATTAGGTGAAAATGTAGAAAAAGCTGGTTTAACAAAAGAACAAGCAATGGAAAAAGAAAGCTATAAGAGATTAGCTAAAATTGCAGAAGAAAAACAAGCCGCTTATGAAAAAGTTGCAGCTAACAAAGGTAAAGTAAATGAAAGTGCTAAAAAAGCTGCAGAAGATGTTGTAAACAAAGCAAAAACTGAATTGGATACTTTATTCAATGACCTTAAAGGAAAATACTCAAAAGGTGGTATCGGTAAAGGTGCAGCAACTGCAATCGCAGCCGGTGTTGGTTTAGTTGGTGCAATGATTGGTATGAATCAAGCAAACAAAGCTAACAAAGCTGCTGAAGAAGCTGCAACACAGATTATAGCTTAGGATTAAGCTAAAGGGTGAAAATCCTACATAACTAAAACTTTATTTTACAAACAACACAAAGACGCTCGGAATAAATTCCGAGCGTCTTTTGCTTAAATAGGCAAGCTATCACCTCCATGAATAGGGAGGTGAATTGTAAACTTTTGTAAAACTTTTACTTTAAAACCTAAAGTTTTTCTAAAAAATGCCGTAATACATAGTAAACAAGGGAAAACTATAAAGGAAAGCGGAACTCAAAATGGGAATGGCAGCATCACAAGTTAGATTATTGCAGCTCACCACTCGAAAAAACGATATCGGGTGGCAGCTAGAAAACTTGTCTATGCAAAAAACTTCTCTATCTAGGGATATGCAAAGAGTTACCAAAAATTATCAAAATGCTTTAAGTACTAAAAAATTAAAAATGTCTAACAATTCCGGAGTTACTTACATAGATTTAAGTTACTCAAACTTGATGCGTCCCGGAAATGCAAACCAAAACAAACCATATTTGATTACTAATAATGATGGAAAAGTTGTTATTGATAGTAAATATTTGAAATATGCAGAAATGATATCAGCAGATGGTAAAGCTGGTGGTAACTGGACTACAAATAGAACTAAAATTTTAGCTTCTCTTACCGGAATTTCTGCTGAAACAATTGAAAATGCAAATTCTACTAGTGCAGCACTTGAAGCAGCTGAAGCAAATATAAGTGCTTTAAAAAAAGAAGGTGATGAATTAAAAGAACCTGTTTTAAAAGATACCGCTAGCAAATTTTTCGCTCATGCAAATAAGGTCAACGCTAATGGAGTTTCTTATGATATAGGGAAATTATATGATAATACTAATGCTTGGCAAGATTTAGGCAGTAATGCTGCAACGGCAAAAAGCTCTTTAACTAGCTTATTGAATGGTGTTGCAGAAAATATGAAATATTATCTTACAGATAGTGATTACGCAAGTTTGAAAACTGCTTGTGATAATTATATGACTACAAACGGACATTATTTTGGTGGAGATAGTGAAAATGATAAGAAAGGGTTGGAACAGGGTAATGTCGGTATTAAAAAAGAAGGAAATAACTACAAAGTAAATGTAAGAACCATCTTAGATTCTATAATTCAAGCATATGAATCAAACACACGTAATGCACATCAAGAAAGTTACACTACAACCACTAATGGTACCAAAGTTTATTACACAAGAGAACGAAATTCTACTGAATGGAAGACTTGGAATACAAAACATGATGATTGGCAAAAACGTTATGATGCGGCTCAAGCAGCTCGTAAAGCTGCTGTTAATACAGATAACCAAGCTTTAACTTCTGAACAAGAAAGCAATATCAAATTTTATGACCAAATCTTTAGTGCAATTGCAGAAAAAGGTTGGGTTCAAAATGATTCAGTAGAAGATAATGATTATTTGAACCAAATGTTGCAAAACAATATGTATTACATTACTACAATGTCTGAAGATACGGATGAAAAAGGTAAGCAATACTATGTTTATGATGAAAGTATCGCATCCAACGTTGATAATATCTTTTCTGTAAATGATTCTGATTATCAAAATGAAGCTTTGACAGAATATGAGTACGAAAAAAGTATTATTAGTGAAAAAGAAGCCAGAATTGATACTAGAATGAAAAACCTTGAAACAGAACAATCTGCAATCAATACAATGATTAAAGGTATTGAAACAGTAAAGAATGATAACACTGAAAGAACTATGAATATATTCGCATAGTTGCTTGTTTATGGTATAATTCCTTTGTATTTTTATAAAGGGATTAATAAATGTTCGATTCGTTATCAGATAAATTACAAGATATTATTGCAAAAACAGCAGGACAAAAGGAACTTACGCAAGAAAACATGCAAGAGGCTTTGCGTGAGATAAGACGTGCGCTTCTGGAAGCTGACGTTAACTTGCGAGTTGTAAAGGCTTTTATTTCTAATATTAAAGACAAAGCCGAAGGTGAAAATGTTCTGCAAGGTGTAAACCCTTCTCAGCAGTTAATCAAAATTGTACATGATGAACTTATTGAACTTTTAGGCAAAGAAACATCGCCGCTTGATTTTTCCGGTCATCCAAACTTAATTATGATGTTAGGGCTTCAAGGTAGTGGTAAAACTACTTCTTCTGCAAAGTTAGCCGTAAAACTTAAAAAAGAAGGCAGAAACCCTCTTTTAGTTGGGTGTGACGTTTATAGACCTGCTGCGATTACGCAATTAAAGGCATTAGGCGAACAGATTAAGATAGAAGTATACGCGGAAGAAAATTCGCAAGATGTTCAATCAATAATTACGAATGCAATCAATTATGCGAAAGATAATGGATTTAACACTTTAATCTTGGATACAGCAGGACGTTTGCAAATTGATACGGATATGATGGCAGAATTATTGCTTATTGATAGAGTTTTTCATCCTGCTGAAAAACTACTTGTAATTGATTCTATGACCGGTCAAGAAGCTGTAAATGTGGCAGAAAACTTTGATGCTCAACTAGGTGTAACCGGTTTAGTTCTAACAAAATTAGACGGTGACTCTCGTGGTGGTGCCGCGTTAAGTGTTGTTTATTGTACACATAAACCAATTAAATTAACAGGTACAGGCGAGAAATTAAACGCTCTTGAGAATTTTTATCCAGAAAGAATGGCAACAAGAATTCTTGGAATGGGTGATATCGTTTCACTTGTCGAACGTGCACAAGAAGTTTTTGACGAAAAAACTGCCAAAGAGATGGAAAAGAAAATGGCAAAAGCTGAATTTTCTTTCAATGATTTCTTAAAAATGCAATCTCAAATGAAAATGTTTGGTTCAATGGATCAACTTTTGGGCATGATTCCAGGAATTAAAATGTCAAAAGATGACAGACAAAGAATTTCTCACGAAGGTGAAAAGCAGTTTAAAAAGATTGAGGTATTTATTCAGAGTATGACCCCGGAAGAAAGAGAGCACCCTGAATTAATGAATTCATCCAGAAAGAAAAGAATTTCAGAAGGCTCCGGAATTCCGCTTCATGATTTAAACGTATTTATCAACCAGTTTGAACAAATGCGCAAAATGATGAGAGGTTTTTCTGATGTTAAAAAGAACATGGGTTCTATGATGGGCAAATTGGGACAGGCTGGAGCAAAACTTACTGCGCATCAGATGATGAAAAACATGAGAAGATTTAGATAAAATTTATTAAAGGATATGTGTTTATACAATGAAATTAATTGTAGGTTTAGGAAATATTGGAGATAAATATACTTTCACACGGCATAATGTAGGTTTTATGTTGATAGACAGTTTTGCTCTGAATGAAAATCTTAATTTTAGAGAAAATTCCAGATTAAAATGTCTTATGACAAATTTAAGAACTCCGCATGAGGATTATTTGTTAATCAAACCAACCACTTTTATGAATTTATCCGGCGAGGCAGTGCGCGCGGTGATGGATTATTATAAAATAGATATAAGTGATGTCTTGATTGTGTATGATGATTTGTCGTTAGAAATCGGTAAAATCAGATTTCGCCCAAATGGCTCTGATGGCGGACATAACGGAATTAAATCCGTTATTCAACATCTCGGTACAAAAAATGTCGCAAGATTAAAAATAGGAATCGGTCCGCAGCCTAATTTACCGTCAGAAGTTTTTGTATTACAAAATTTTTCTAAAGAAGAACTCGATACGCTAAAAGGAGCTTTATCAAAAGCAAAAGAAGGTATTCAGTGTTATTTTAAAGAAGGAATGACAGCTGCCCAAAATAAATTTAACTAGGAGATTATAATGAATTTAGCAGAACAACTTGAACAAGATGAAAAATTTGAAGAAGCTTATGTTGAGTATAAAAAACAGCTTGTCAATAAACAGGGTGATGTTGAATTATTAACTAAACTTGGACATATAGCTTTGATTTTGGATAAAAAAGATGATGCAAAGATTTATTATGGAAAAATTCTTGAAATTGACCCTCCAAATATTCTTGCACACGAACAATTAATAGACTTATTCATAAATGAAGATAAGTTCAAATATTATTTGCTTAGAGGAAATATGCACGCTTTGCAGCAACAAATGAGCCATGCAAAAAATGATTTCAAAAAAGCAATTGACCATGCAAAAAATCCGCAAGAATCTTTGCCTGCGAGATATTTATATGCAGGGCTTTGTGAAGGTCAAGGTAAATTGAATGAAGCTGTTGACGAATACTTAAAAATTTCTGATTATGATGAAAAAAATCCTGTAATTTATTTAAAGCTTGCAGAACTTCTTGAAAAGACAGAAGGTATAACATCTGCAATTCATATTTTAGAAAGAGGAAGAAAAGAACAAGGTTTTAAGGATTTTGAAGAAATTCTTGCCGGATATTATATAAGAAATTCTCAACCTGAAAAAGCGCTTGAGCTTGCACAAAAAGATTTAACAAAAGTAAGAGCGTTGTTCGATTTGGGTAGAAATGACGAAGGATATGATATTCTTATGAAAATTAAGGATAAATATTCTAAAGAAAAAGTTTTCCATTCTTTGCTTGCCCAGTATTATTTTCAAAAAGATATGTTTGAAGAAGCTTTCAAAGAAATTGATGAGTATGCAAAAATTGAGCCAAACTCTCCTTTGATTTACCAAATGCGAGCATTAATATTTGAAAAACAAGGCGATTCTTTTAATGAACACTTAAACTGGGGTAAATTCAATATTATAAGAGGTGAAAAGGATGTTGCGCTTAATGAATATTTAACAGCACACAGATTTGATGACAAAAATGTGGATTTAATTGAAACCATTGCAGCTTTATTAGAAGCGGAAGGCGATAAGACGAAAGCCAGTGAGTTCTATGAAAGACTAGCTGATATTGACCCTAAAAATAGATTGGCGCTGGAAAAACTTGCAGATTTCAGAGAATCTATTGGTGACAATTATGGTGCAATTGAATATATGGATAGGCTTAAAGAAATTGATCCAAGAAATGAATTTGTACAAAAAAATTATGATAAGATAAAAGACCGTGCCGAAAATGGAATGGGAATTATGCAATTCTTAAAAAGTATTTTTGGTAAAAGAATGGGTTAATAGAGAATCAACGTGAAAAATTTTAAAGGTTACAAAACAGAACTTCTTGCTCCTGCTAAAGATAAAGAAACGGCAATTGCTGCGATAGATTGTGGTGCAGATGCCGTTTATATAGGAGCATCATCGTTTGGCGCAAGAAAAAATGCGCCGAATTCTTTGGAAGATATTAGAGAAGTCGTTCAGTACGCACATAAATTTTGGGCAAAAGTTTTTGTTACTGTGAATACCATTCTTACGGATAAAGAATTAGAAGAAGCAGTAAATCTTGTAAAGCAACTTGATAAAATTGGCGTTGACGCAGTAATAGTTCAGGATATGGGTTTAATAGAAAAACTAATGAATACTCACGATTGCAAAATCCCTATCCACATCAGCACACAAGCGGACAATAGGACAATTGAAAAGGTTTCTTTTTTTAATAAACTTGGTGCATCAAGAGTCGTTTTAGCTCGAGAACTTTCGCTCAAACAAATTGCTGAAATCCATAAAGCAAATCCGACACTTGAACTTGAAGCATTTTGTCATGGTGCACTTTGTGTATCTTATAGCGGGCAATGTTATTTGAGCCAATATATCGGAGGACGTTCTGCAAATAAAGGAGAATGCGCTCAGCCTTGTCGAAAGAAATATACAGTTGAAACAACTGATGGTGAAATAGTTGCAAAAGATATTCATGCGCTTTGCTTGAAAGATTTTAATACTTCTGAAAAACTACACGAAATGGTTGAGACAGGAGTTTATTCCTTTAAAATTGAGGGACGATTAAAAGAAAGCGGGTATGTAAAAAATATTACAGCATTTTATAGACAAGAGCTGGATAAGATTTCTATAAAAACTTCATCAGGAAAATGTAGATATTCATTTGCTCCTAATCCTGAAAAAAGTTTCAACAGAGGATTTACAGACTATTTTTTAGAAAAAAGAAAAGATTGCTTTAATTTTGTATCACCTAAATCCAGAGGTGAATTTATAGGAAAAATAGTCGATATCAAAAATGGAAAATTTAAAATTGCTACAAAAACACAATTGACTGCACAAGATGGTTTAACAGATGGTATAAACGGCATTTTGATAAATAAAATTGAAAACGGGTACATTTATCCAAACAAACAATGTCCATTTAAAGTTGGTGCAAAGATTTTTCGCAATCAAGATGTGGAATTTGAAAAATTGTTAGCTCAAAAATGCAGAAGACAAATAGGTGTTAGTATTGAGTTTGTAGACGGATTTATTAACGCTACAGATGAAGATAATATACAAATAAAATATCAAGTTTCTAGTGACGAAAAGGCTAAAAATGCAGAAAAAATGAAAGAAACTTTTATAAAGCAAATGTCAAAAACAGGTGATAGTGATTTTTATATAGAAAAATTTGAAATAAAATCAGAATTACCGTTTTTGCCAATAAGTATTATAAACGAAATTAGGCGTAACTTGTTTGAACAATTAACTCAAATGCGTTTAGATAGTTATAAAAGAGATGTTCAAAAGCCTCTAAATTACACACCATATTACAAACAAGATGTGGATTATAGAGCAAATGTACATAATGCTTCTGCAGAAGAATTCTATAAAAAATGTGGTTGTAAGGTTCTTGAAAAATCAATGGAATCACAACTTCCAGATAGAAAAATTGAATTAATGAGAACAAAACATTGTATAAAATATGCACTAAATATGTGTAAATCACCAAAATCACTTCTCTTAAGAGATGAGTTTGGCAAGACTTATCCACTTGGTTTTGATTGCAAAAAGTGTGAAATGATAGTTTTTAATAAATAAAAACGCTAAACAACTTATCAATATTAAGTTTTCGTGAATTAATACTTGAAATTTATTTTTGTTTATTTTAGTATGAAGTAGTAACACATAGATAATAAAGGTGGTGAAAATATAAATGGCAGAAGTTAAAGTTGGCGAAAACGAAAGCATTGAAAGCGCTTTAAGAAGATTCAAAAAGAAAATTCAAAAAGCCGGCATCTTATCAGAAGTTAAAAAACGTGAAAGATATGAAAAGCCAAGCGTAAAGAGAAAACGCAAATCTGAAGCAGCTCGTAAACGCAAGGTATAAGTTTTATAAAAACGGTTTGTTATTTAGCAAGCCGTTTTTTTAATTTATATATAATTTATTAACGAATGACTTGCAAAAGATTCTTGTTTATTTTATTATATTCTTACGGCGACATGGCCAAGTGGTAAGGCAGAAGCCTGCAAAGCTTTTATCCCCCAGTTCGAATCTGGGTGTCGCCTTTTTTATTTATTAGTTATCACAAATCTAGAGTTGTATGGAAAATATTGAATTAAAACGTTTCTGGGAACAGGTTAAAGAAGAAATTATTGCATCCTTACCAGAGAACGCTCATCCTTGGATTTATCCGCTTGAAGTTTCCGGATATGACAAGGGGGTATTAACTGTAGTCACCGGTCAAATGATGGGGCGTGATTTATTGCGTAAGAACCATTATTCTCAGATGGTTGAAGCACTACAAAGAGTTTCCGGCAACGACAATTCCAGACTTGTTATTATTTATGATGAGAATGCTGCTAAAACGTTAAAGCGTGAAACAGAAAAACTTCAGAAAAAAGCTAGTGAAAAATCTTTAAAAGAACAGGCTATTGAGAATTTGTCCAATATGCAATCTGCTGCAAATCTTAATTTGAAATACAAATTTGAGAATTTTGTGCAAGGCGAAAACAGCAAATTTGCTTATTCTGCCGCAATGGCTGTAGCTAAAAATCCTGCCGGAAAATACAATCCGCTTTTTATATACGGCAATTCCGGTTTGGGAAAAACCCACTTAATGCAAGCAATTGGGCATTATATAATTTTTAATAACCCAAAATTGAGAGTTAAATATACTAAAACAGAAGATTACATTAATGACTATATTTCTAATAGTAGAAAAACAAATAATACTATCGAAAACATGTCAAAATTTAATAGAAAATATACAAATATTGATGTTATTTTGATTGACGATATCCAATTTATTGAATCAAAAATTAAAACAATGGAAAATCTGCAATACACATTTGATAGTCTTTATAATAAAGGTAAACAAATAGTAATAACGTCAGACAGAGTTCCTAAAGAAATTCCGACTTTAACAGCAGCTTTATGTTCAAGATTTGAAATGGGTTTGATGATAGAACTTATGCCACCTGATGTAAATACAAGGTTTGAAATCATCAAAAAACTTGCGATTGATAATGATTTACAGTTTGAAGAAGATGCTCTCAAGTATATTGCAAGAAATTTTTCCAACAATGTAAGAGAATTGGAAGGAGCTTTCACAAAAGTTTGTGCTTATGCAGAAATTACGGAACAAGAACTTACTCTAAAATTGGCTCAAGAAGTTCTAAAATGTGATGAAAAAGATGAAGAAGTTAGTTTTGATAAAATTGCAAGAGTTACAGCTAGCTATTTTGACGTTGATATCAATGATATTAAAGGAACTGCAAGAGGTCAAAAAGTTTCGATAGCTCGACATATTTCAATCTATTTGTGCAGAGAAATTACAAACCAAAGTTTTGTAAATATAGCAGAATTTTATAATAAAAAACACACTACTATTATGTTTGCTCATGACAAAATTAAAAAAGAACAGAGCACAAACAGAGATATTGCTAATGCCCTTAGAGAAATTCGAATGGCGCTAAAAGTTATGTAGCCGAGTCGGCACTCGTTTTTGAACAGAGTTTATGTTAAATAATATTAGTGTAAGGTCAAGTTTTTGCTTGGCGGATTAGGGGATTTAAATAATGTTAGATAATATAAAACATTTATTACTCTTTAAGTCTGTCGATAAGGATGTCGCAGATAATAATTTTGAATCCGCTTTAGAAAAGTTGAATTACTTGATTAAAGAAGAATTTAAACCCTCTGAAACATTCTTAAAACGTGGACAATTGTGCCATAAATTATTAATGTTGGAAGATGCGTATTCTGATTTTACATACATAATAACTCATTGTGTAAAAAAAGATATTGCATACAAGGAACGTATGGCTTTGAATTTTGAAATGGGCTGTTTCGGGGAAGCAATATCTGATGCTTCAAAACTTTTAGCGAATACTCCATGTGATTTCGAAATACAAAAAATTATATTTTTATCACTTGTATTTTTAAATAGAATGGAAGAAGCTAAAGATTATATTCTTGCTATTTTTAACAATAATAAGTACAAAACTCTGCAATTTTTGTTTCAAGAAGTTGCAGTATTGCTTGCTGACGATGAACTTGCAAAAGGTTTGAAGCTGTTAGATTCTATTGATACAATAGATCAGGATAATCCTATAAAGTTATTAAAAGAAGCAAGTATTTATGAAATTGCCGGAGATGATGATAAGAAAACTGAAATTCTAAAACGCATAGATTCTGTTTTTCCAAAATATTTTATTTCACATTTTAAATTTACTGATATGTATCAAGATAAAGATATTTTAGAAATATGTTTTCTTTTGGAACTCAAGATTTTCGATACGCAAAACCTTTTTGCTTACCCGATGAAAATTCTGGAAGGGTATAAGAATCATATTGAAGGTCATATTATAGATTCAAAAGAATGTTTTGAAGCTGCTGTAAATATCAATCCAAATAAACCGGAAGCTTACGTTTTGTTAGCACAGACTTTGCAATTAATGTCAGGATACGATAATCCTGATTATTTAAAAATAGCAGAAGAAAACTATAAAACAGCAATGGAAATTTATCAAAAAGAAAGTCTGAATGATAAAGCCGAAGAAATGAAACGTCAAATAAAACACATTACATCCGGCGTTAGCATGTATAATTAAAACTTTTAAAGTTCAGCTAAAACATCTTTGATATGCTCGTCTTCAACTCCCTTATAGTTAATTCTTCCCGACGTTATAGGCTGTCTGTAGTCGTACTTGTTTATAGAACGTGATTCTACAATTACAGAAGGCGGCAAAATTGACCACTTATACAAAGCAGTTGACATTCGCCTAAAGAATTTATCTAACCACTCTATTTTTTGTTCTTTAGAAACGCTGTTATGTTTTTCGTAAACAAATTCTGCTTCCAGTAAATCCTGATAACCTTCGTTTTTGTTTTCAACTCTCCAAATAATTTCGTCCAAAAATTCATATGGCATAAGCGCATCTTCTGCAATAAGAGGCTTTCCTGTCTTAGGGTCAATTGCTAATTCTGCTCCCGGTTTCTTTAGGATAATAGCTTTCGGGATTGCATTTTTTACTTCTCGATTGGTATTCATCCAACGAGCGAACGCAAATAATTTTGTTTTCGGAACATCCGCAATTGGCGCAAAACCTCCGGACATATCACCGTTTATTGTTGCATATCCCATATACAATTCTGATTTGTCTGATGTTGCAATTGGAATACAAGAAGAAAATTCATTACTAATTCCCCACAAAAATATAGCTCTTGAACGCGCTTGAATATTGTCGGGTGTAAAAGATGTTTTGTATCGTCCATCCCACTTTGTTTCTACTGTCTTAAATAAATCACTTAAACACGCTGTTGTTGTGTCAATCATTGGACGAATAGTAGCCTCTGTAAAATTGATACCTAGGTTTCTAGCCAATTGTTCCGCATCGGACTTACTTTCTTTACTTGTTATATGAGAAGGCATTGATACGCCAAAAACGTTTTCAGCTCCTATCGCATCGGCAAGAAGAACAGCACAAACTGTTGAATCTAAGCCGCCGGATAGTCCTAGAACAGCACGTTTGAAACCACATTTATTGAAATAATCACGTATACCTTGAATAATCGTTTTGTATGTTCTTTCTAAATCAGATTCGTATTCAAGAGTAAATACTTTTTGTTCTGTTAAGGATTTATCCAGACCTCTTGTAAGTGGATAAAGCTTGCCGATACCTTGGGCTGGATTAACAATAAGAAATTGTTCTTCAAAAGACTTAGCACGCGCAATCAGTTTACCGTTTTTGTCAAAAACTCTACTTGAACCGTCAAAAGAACTATTATCAATTGCACCAACTTGGTTAACGTAAACTATTGGAGTTTTATATTTTTTAGCCACAAAAGATAGCATATTATGTTTAAGTTGTTCTTTTTTAGCTCTAGTAGGAGATGCTGAACAATTGATAAAGATTTCCGGATTCTCTTTGGAAAGTTCATCGATGGGGTCTTTCTCATAAAGATTTTTATCGAAAAACTCCTTATTATTCCAACAGTCTTCACAAATTGATATACCATATTTATCAAAGATTTTTGAACAATTACGAACTGTATCTTTATCAAAATGCCCTAATGTATCTGCAGGCTGAACTCCTACAATTGGAGAAGGTTCAATGTATCTGTAATCATTGAACTCTGAATAATTTGGAAGTAATGATTTGCGAACAATTCCGGTAATTTCGCCATCTCTAAGTATCGCAACGGAATTATAGAATTTTTTGCCTTCAGCGTTTTGTTTTCTAGGTTCTACAAATCCGACAAGAGCAGTCGTACCTATGGTAATTTTTGCAAGCCCCTTCAACCATTTGATATTTTCTTCTACAATAATCGGATGTCTGTCAATAGTGTCTTCTATAGGATAGCCCATCAATGCGAGTTCAGGAAAAACAACTAAATCCAAGCCGATTTGAGAAGCGTATTTTATGTACTTTGCAATCTTTTTTGCGTTATATTCAACATTGCCAGCCATAGGATTAATCTGCGCCATACCTATATAACCACCGTCTGATACAATGCTTTTTATTGCATTAATTATGTTTTCTGGGATATTTTCTCCATGAGAAAATCTTTTGTCTACAATTTCGGATAGTTCATATAAATTCATCTTAAATCTCCAATAAGTTGATTATATCGTGCTAATAGAGTAAATGCAAAAATATTCTAAAAGATGAAAATAAAAGTAACAAAAAAAATAAGCAAAATTCGAATAAGTGTATTTTATACTCTTTATATTTTGTCTATAATTTGCATTATTAAAAGGATACAACCACTTGAAGAAATATTAAGTGTATGTTATAATAAAAGTAGAAAGAGGATAAATCTTTCAGAACCGTCGAAAAATGACGGGGAAAGGTACGGTAAAGAAATAGTTAAAATTTGATTGAGTCCAAATGGTTACTATTTACCCCCTTGGAGTGTTATAGCCCCACACCACTCTTAAATAAAAAAGGTATCTGTTACTTAAGAACATAGCGGTGAAAGCAATGGATACAATATTATTACAAAGACCCCAGTTTGAAAAAGCTGCAACGAGTGCGGCAGGAATCGGAATTGCTCTATGCTTGTTGCTGATTCAAAATCCGATTTTATCAGCGAAAGATGGGTTAACCGGTATTTCTCCAAGGATAAATTACTTAAAAGAACAACAAGAACAAAAAGAACAAATATTTGAACAAGAAATCGTAGCAAAGTATAGTAAGTCAAATGTGATAGAAATTGAGAAAGGTGTTAAATATGTCAGAATGATTCGTTTTTACCAGAACAAACCTGTTAGAATTAATATTGTAGAACTGTCACAGGGTGTAAATGACAAATTGGTAATAGAACCGTCAATTGCTTCAGACACATTGGCGCACAGGTCAAAAATCAGCAACATAGCCAATAAGAGTAACGCAATAGTCGCAATTAACGGAGGATACTTTAAACCTCAAACAGGAGTTCCATTAGGAACACTAATGATAAACAAAAAGGTTTATACAGGTCCAATATATGACAGAGTAGCAATGGGTATTTTTGATAACGGATTTGATATGGCTAGAGTTCAATTAAGAGCTTCTGTAGTAACTAACAAAGGAGGGTTAAAAATTGATAATATCAATCAGCCTCGAATGTTGTCAACTCATACAATCGTCTATACGCCGGATTGGGGAGAATTTTCTCCGCCTTGTCCAAAGTATGGTAAGCAGATAGTAATCTCTAACGGGAAACTTGTAAGAGCATCATACGGAAGTAATCAGATACCTAAGGATGGTTTTGTAGTAGTTGGTTCTCAAAAAAATATTGATACCATAATTAATGCAAAAAGATTTAAGTTAGATATCAAAATAAATCCTGAGTGGCAAGATGTAAATCACATAATAAGCGGCGGGCCGTATTTAGTAAAAAATGGTGATATTTACGTAGATATGACAGCTCAAAAACTCGGTTCTGTTGGCGGACGGAATCCAAGAACAGCAATCGGATACACAAAAGATAATAATTTAATAATGTTAACGGCAGATGGAAGAGAAGGCGCCTCTATTGGGCTGACTCTTAACGAACTCGCTAATCTGATGAAAGAGCTTGGTTGCGTGAACGCAATGAATCTCGATGGCGGAGGTTCAACCGTAATGTACGTCAAAGGAAAAGTCGTTAACAAGCCGGCTGTGCAAGGCGGTATACCATTATCACATACTCTGATGGTCAGAAAAATTAGCTAGAATTACATTCCATAATACTTTTACATACCCCTATGGAAGTAAAAACTACCCCTTTCGGAACTTGTTTCCGAAAGGGGTTTGAGTGTGGTACTACGTACGTAGACATTGGGTCGGCTACTTGGTTAGAACGACAGGAATTTTTTATAACTACAAGCTCCGCCTCAAAGTATTACCTACAAATTTGGCGCGTTCCCTCTCCTAGCAGGAGAGGGTTAGGGTGAGGTAGAAGCTTGCGAGCGTAGACACAACTGTCGGTTGTTCAGTGGAAATTGCTAGATTCTATTGTAGTTACAGACTCCGCCTTGAAGTATTACTTACAAATTTGGCGCGTTCCCTCTCCTAGCAGGAGAGGGTTAGGGTGAGGTAGAAGCTTGCGAGCGTAGACACAACTGTCGGTTGTTCAGTGGAAATTGCTAGATTCTATTGTAGTTGCAGACTCCGCCTTGAAGTATCACCTACAAGTTTGGCGCGTTCCCTCCCTTTATAGGGGGAGGGCTAGGGTGGGGGCTTATTAAATAGTTATTGGGGCATTTTATGCACCAATAACTTTCACTACAAAACATTAAGAAAAAATAAACTTTACCTTCATATCCGATTTGATAGCGTATAATTATCATATATAATATTATAGAAAGGGAGGAATATTATGAAGAACCCGTTCAAATCAAATGACGAACAAAAAATTGATATTGAAGATACAGAAAATTTAGAATCAGAAACTAAAGCTGATGAAGATAGTGTTGCAGTAGAAAATACTGAAACTGAACAAGAAGCAGAAAATAATAAAGAAAATGAAACAGAAGAAGTAAATCCTCTTCAAGAAAAATATGATAAATTAAACAATCAGTATATTAGATTGGCTGCAGACTTTGATAATTATAGAAAGCGTCATGAACAAGAAAAAGAAGCTTTGCTAAAGTATGGCGCAGAAAATACTTTAAAGAAAATGATAGAAGTTCTTGATAATTTTGAAAGAGGACTAAAGGCAATCGAAACAGTTGAAGATTGTGAAAAGGTTAAAGAATGTTACAATTTGGCTTATAAAAATTTTACAGATGTTTTAACAAAAGCCGGTTTGGAAACTATTAAAGCAGAAGGAGAAGAGTTCGACCCTAATTTCCATGAAGCAGTTATGCAAACTCCAACTTCTGACAAACCAGAACATACAATTGTTGCGGAATTGCAAAAGGGATATAAATTAGGCGACAAAGTTTTAAGACCAACTTTGGTTAATGTTGCTGTAGCTGAATAAATACAAGGGAATATAGAATAGCAATGAGTGATTATTATGAAATATTAGGCGTTGAAAAGAATGCCACAAAGGATGAGATAAAATCAGCTTTCAGGAAAATGGCACGTAAGTGGCACCCTGATGTAAATAAAGCACCGGAAGCAGAAGCTAAATTTAAAGAATTAGGTAAGGCTTACGAAACATTAATGGATGATGATAAGCGTGCTACTTACGACCGTTTCGGAGAAGACGGACTTAAGAATGCCGGATTTAATACCCAAGGACCATTTGCAGGTGGTTTTGGTGATTTAGAAGAAGTCTTTAATTCATTCTTTGGCGGAGGCGGCTTTGGTGGATTTGGCGGCGGACGCAGAGTTGACCCGAATGCTCCTCAAAGAGGCGATGATTTAAGGCTTGATATTGAATTAGAATTTGAAGAAGCTGTTTTTGGCTTAACTAAAGAAATAAAAATTGATCACTTAGAAGTTTGTTCTTCATGTAAAGGAACTGGTGCTAAAGAAGGGGCTAAGCCGGAAGTTTGTAAAACTTGCGGAGGTTCTGGTTCTGTACAGCAAACTACGAGAACAGTGCTTGGTCATTTCACTCAAATTGTGACTTGTCCACATTGTCATGGTAAGGGCTCTGTAATTTCTGATCCTTGTCCGGATTGTCATGGAGAAGGTCGCAAAACTGTAGAAAAGAAAGTTGAAGTTAAAATTCCTGCCGGTGTTGATAATGGTTCAAGAATGCGCTTGGCACATGAAGGTGATGCAGGTATTAACGGAGGTGTGGCAGGCGATTTATACATCGTAATTCACGTAAAACCATCTTTATACTTTAGACGTGATGGAATAAATGTTTATACAAAATTAGATATTACACCTGCACAAGCAGTATTGGGTGATACTGTAACAATAAAAACATTAGATGGCGATAGAGAAGTTTCAATACCTGCCGGAATCCAGCATGGTGAAGCTGTTAAAATCCGTGGAGCAGGTGTCCCTAATTTATCAAAACCATCAGTTCGTGGAGAGCATGTTGTTGTTATCGGAGTAAAAACTCCAACTCATATTTCAAATGAGGAAAAAGCACTTTATCAAAAGCTTTATGAAATTCAAGTAGGACGCAAAGCAAAAGGTTCTGTAAAGGAACGTATCAAAGGTGTTTTTAAATAACTAAACTTATGATAAGATATAAGAATAGTTATGGAGAGAAAATGCGGAAGTTTTTAATTTTATTATCAATAATGCTATTAGGCTGCTCAAGTTCTTTTGCCGCAAAAATACCGGCAGATGTTAGGGCTTATATTTTGGATAAAGTTCCTCAAGCTGATATAAGGTTTGATGGTGTTATAATATTTCCTGATAATACAATTTACTTACCGCTTTATCCTTCTTTATTCTCAGATGTTACGAAATTAAAAATTAAAGAATCTCATCCTGCAAACGCTGATTTGAAGCAAGAACCTGATGTTGTTATTTTTAATAATGATTTTGTATTAATGAAGGTGTTGTCTGATGGTGAAGGGCATAGAACAGTATTGCATATGCCAAATCCTCCTCTACAAGTTAGAACAGGTTTATTACCACAAGATATGCTTGTTCCGAGTGGTTTGATTATCCCTGAAAATATTAAGGGAATAATCGGTAACTTGAAAATTGATACGAAGAACGAAGATATAATAAGAATAGAAAATTCGGATTCATATGAAGATTTCTTAACCGAAACAGAACCTGATATACCTCAAAGTCTGATTTCTCAACTTAAGAATCGTATTTTATTTGTAACGACTAATTATTCTAAAAATATTCAAGTTTTGGAACCTGCTAAAGCAGTTCCAAGTTATTCATTAGCACAAAAATCAATTCCGGTTGATGTAAAGGCTGTTAATAACGGTAAATTTTTGCTTGTAACAACTTATGATAGACAATTCGTTGATGTAATTTCTGTTGCGGATTCAAGATTCATAAAACAAATTAATGTACCGTCTAATCCGGAAGAAATTTTGCTTGATGAAGTTAATCATAAGGCTTATGTAACCTCTCCAACTGCTTCAACAATCTTTGTTATTGATTTAAATACAATGTCGTTGGTTCAAAAAATCAAAATTAACGGATATTGCGAGAATTTATTATTAAAAAATGACAAATTATTTTATGTAGATAAATTAAAAAATGAAATTTGGGCAATTGAACTAAATAACCAATATGAACTTAAGGATATTGGAATATTCCCTAATGTTTCTGCTTTGGCTTTTGCAAATGACAAATTGTATATTTCAAGTAGAACTAAGAGCCGTATTGCAATAATTGATTATAATACGCTTGGATTAATTAATGAATTTACAACAGTTAATAAACCTTTAGACATGCTAATTTTTGATAAGACATTGTATGTATTAGGTGCGCAAAATAATGAAATCCAAAAGATTAATATAGATAATGACCAAGTTGTAGGAACTATTTTATTAGGTAATGAAGGTTTTTCTTCACGTTTAACTCAAATTGATGATACGAATTATGCAGTATCAACTGATTTGAAAAATAATCAATATTCAATTATTGATTTGGCTAAGGGAAAATTGTTAAAGACCTATAAGGTAAATGTACCAATTAAAGATGTGGTTATTACTAATAAGGTTAATTTGTTTGATTAGTTTTTTGCTAAGTAGTCAGCTCAATTTTATTAAAAAAGAAATGCTTGCATTGTTAAGGATTGATACCCATCCCAACCTTACCTAAAAAGGGTATGTGTGCGCCACACTCATAGATTTTTTTTGAAGCTTCTACCTCACCCTAACCCTCTCCTGCTAGGAGAGGGAATGCGCCAAACTTGTAGGTGATACTTCGAGGCGGAGCCGATTGTCTTCAATACAAGTTTGTAGTTTTCACCAAGTAGCCGACCCAATGTCTACGTGCGTAGCACCGTAGCACAAAAAAAAGCCTCTTATTTGGGATGAGAGGCAGGGGAATTATTAAGTTAATAGGTATACACTTCACATGTTTTTTCTACACACTAAAAGTTTTTAGAGTAAGTTAAATCTTTTATCCGAGTCCGAACTTAGGAACGCTATTTTGAACTTCCGAAGATGCTAACTGCTTAGCGGATTCGAGTTCTGCACGTTTCATCTTAATTCTTTGTTCGATTTCGTTCATTTCAAGTTCAATTTCTTTTTCTTTTTCGTTTAGAACCTGAATTTCTTGTTGTTTAAGAGCCTTCATAGACTCTTCTTTGAACTTGGAGAATGCGCTCATTTCAATTTGATATTGTGCTAATGCATTTCCGGTCCAAGGAACCATGCCCATCATTTTCATAGATTGGACATTCTGCATAGCGCTCATAGAGCTTGCTTGGTTAGAGAACTGAGCAAACATAGCTGCTCTAGGTAAAAGTTCTGGTGAAAGTCCGGCAATGTTACTCATTGACATGACGTTGGAACCACCGAGAGCGCTCGCATATTTTTGATATTGCGATAATCTTGTGCGGGTATCCATTGCCTGCTTTTCCAGATAATTTATTTCGCGTGTTAATCTCTGGACTTGCCAGAATGCCATTAACATAGTGAACCTACCTAACTTTTAACTAACCTTTTCGTAAATAATTAAAACCGACCTTTTAACCTTACATTTATATAAAGTATTTCTATTTTTCAAAATTGCCTTTTTTTTATTATTTTGTTAAGATTTGTTACGTAAAGAATTTTAAGAAAGGGGTTAGTTATGATAAAAGACAAATTAGCTAATGCAAAGACTTATTATGGCTTGTCAGCAAGAATTCAACAAGCGTTTGAATGGCTGCAGAATAATGATTTGGCAAATATGCCAGATGGAAAACATGTTATTAATGGTGAACATCTTTTTGCAAATGTACAGACTTATTTTACAAAGGATGATGCGCCTTACGAGGGACACAGAAAGTATGCTGATATTCAGTATATGATAAATGGTCGTGAAAAAGTTGGTGTAACAGATTACCTAAATTGTTCTACTATAGAAAAATATGATGTCGATAAAGATATTGAATTTTTGAAAAATAATTCAAACGACGATTATCAAATGTTAGAGGAAGGTGAGTTTTTAGTTTTTTATCCTCAAGATGCTCACCAACCTGCTTTGAATCCAGATGAAAAATTGAATGTAAAAAAAGTTATTGTAAAAGTTGAAATATAATTAATATTCTAAATAAGGCGGCAGCTCTGATAACTATCAGAGCTGCCTTTTTGAGGAGATTACTTTTTTAAGCTACTGCAAAAATATTTTTTATATTTTTATCAATTTGATAATCACAAAGTTCGCCTTTGTATGGATTTTTTTCAGATGCGTTATTTCCTGTAGAAACAATGTTCCAAAGTTCACCAAATTTTGGTTCTTTTGGAGCTTTTTTTGCAGCTTGTTCTTTTAAGTATTTTAGTGTTTCTTTTAAAGAATTATTAATACTAATTTGAGTTGACGCTTTTATTACAGATAACTGAGGATTTGTATAAACATCTTTTAATTGATTATCATAATTGAATAATGTTTTTTCAATTATTTTTTGTGTAGTTTCTGTAGAAGCACCACCTTTAGATAATATGTTTTTAGCTGTGTTTCTCAAAACTTCTTGATTGTCTAATAAGTATGAATTTGATGCAGATACATTTAATCCCATAGTTCCTGCTCCTTCCGAGCTTTATTTTCCCTTGCATTATATATATCGGCATATTTTGAAAAAACTTTAGAGTTTATTCTTATATTGTTACATTTCTTTACAATATACATTCCAAAATCAAAAAAGTTAAGCTTTTTAATTTATTTTAAAAAAAGTTACAATTTTATCTTGTTTCTATTAATAAACTTTCTCTTATGATACACTGAAAATATATGGCTCCTGACCATATTTCGTAAAATTATATAAGGATAAAAATTATGGACATCTTTTCATTATTCACGCTGTGTGGGGGACTAGCATTCTTCCTATACGGTATTACTATTATGTCATCGGGGTTAGAAAAAATTGCAGGTGGGCGATTAGAGAGAATATTAAAGAAAATGACTTCTAACCCAATAAAAAGTTTAGTATTTGGAGCAGGCATTACGGCAGCAATACAGTCTTCATCAGCTGTTACCGTAATGCTTGTTGGTTTAGTAAACTCTGGGATAATGAAATTATCTCAAGCTATTGGTGTAATAATGGGTTCTAATATTGGAACCACAGTTACAGCTTGGATTTTGAGTTTATCGGGCATTGAAAGTTCAAATTTCTTTGTTCGCTTATTAAAACCGGAGTCATTTTCTCCATTGATGGCACTGGTTGGTATAATTTTTATAATGGCATCAAAAAACAACAAACGTAAGAATGTTGGTGCTGTGCTAGTTGGATTTGCAATTTTGATGTTTGGTATGGAAGTAATGACTGACGCTATGTCGCCACTCGCTGACATGCCACAATTTACACATATCTTAACAGCGTTTACAAATCCGATTTTGGGTGTTGTAGTTGGTACAATTGTTACAGCTGTAATACAAAGTTCAGCTGCTTCTATCGGTATTTTACAAGCATTGTCAATGGTCGGCGGAATGACTTATGCAATGGCTATTCCTATAATTATGGGACAAAATATTGGTACTTGTGTATCTGCAATGCTTTCTAGTATTGGTGTTAATACTAATGCAAAAAGAGTTGCTGCTGTTCACGTATTATTTAATGTTATTGGTGTGGTAATTTGTTTATCTTTATTTGAATTAGGTAACGTTATTTTCCATTTTGCATTTGCTTCCAGTCATATATCACCATTTGGAATCGCAGTTGTGCATTCTATATTTAATATAGTTACAACAATAATATTATTTCCGTTTACAAAAATGCTTGAAAGAATGGCTGTTAGATTGGTTCCAGATAAAAAGCAAAAAAGCAAAAGTGTTCTGTTGGATGAAAGACTTTTACTTGCCCCTACATTTGCAATTGCTGAATGTTATAGACAAACAATTAAAATGGCAGAACTTGTTGAATTCAACTTTATAAATTCAACAAAAATGTTAAAAAGTTTTCACGCTAAAAAAGCAGATCAAATAAGAGAAAATGAAATTAAAATTGATATGTATGAAGATAAACTTGATGCTTTTTTATTAAAATTATCAGGTAAGGAGTTAACAGAGGAAGATAATAATCGCATTTCTCAACTTTTATTGGTAATAGGTGATTATGAAAGAATTGGTGACCACGCAGCTTATATATTGAAGGTTGCTGAAAAAATGAAAAATGACGATAAACGACTTTCTAATGATGCGGTAGAAGAACTTAAAGTTATTGTAAAAGCTGTATCAGAGATATTTGCAATGACTTTTGAAGTTTTTAGAACTGATAATACAAGTCTTGCACAAGAGGTAGAACCACTGGAAGCTGTTATTAAGAAAATCATCAGAAAGGTTAAAAATCACCACATTCAAAGGCTTAAAGATGGTCTTTGTACCGCAGAATTAAGCTTTATGTTCTCTGATATTTTGAACGATTTTAGAAGAATCGCAGCTCACTGTGGAAATATTGCAACCAGTGTAATGCAACTTCAAGATACTACTCTTGATAAGCATGAATACAATCACAGAAATAAAGACGAGGATATTCAATTTATTAGTCGTTATGAAGACTATAAATCAAGATATTCTGTGTCTAAAAAAACTTCTACAGAAAAAGTTTAATAAAATATTTGTATAGTGTATAAGCCTTAAAACCAAATATATTTATAGGTTTTAAGGCTTTTTAATATCTGTGAAAATATTCAGATAACAAAAAGTTTCCATATTATACGGAAACTTTTTTGTTATCTAGTTTATAAATTTAATTTGTTAATTGCTAACACCTTGAGCACCGGAAACAATTTCTACAAGTTCTTGTGTAATAGCAGCTTGACGAGCTTTGTTGTAGTCAATCGTTAAAGTATTAATCATTTCTTCTGCATTATTTGAAGCAGCTGACATTGCTGTCATTCTAGCTGCAAGTTCACTTGCATTTGCTTCAAGTAATGCTTGGAAAATCGAATTTGTAATATACATAGGAACAAGATGCTGCAATACAGAATGAACAGAAGGTTCAAATTCCATAACAGGATCAAGTTCATGAGATTCAGCCTTTTCAATTTTTATCGGTAAAACATCCCAAGATACAACACTATATGACATCATATTGTTGAAATGAGTTGTGATAATATCAATCTTATCGATTTTTCCTGATACAAAATCTTCTGCTAAGTCTTCTGCAATAAGACTTGCACCGGTAGCAGTCGGGTCATTTGCAACGCTTAAGTAGCTTTTTGCAAGTTCAAAATTACCACTTCTATGTTTGAAAGCAGAAACAGCCTTCTGTCCAACAGGATAAATTACTGTTTTTATACCGTTAGAGTCATTTTCTTTTACTCTTGCCATAGTAGCTTTAATTACATTAGCATTATATGCACCAGCCAAACCTTTATTAGAAGTTATAATAATTAAGCCCTCTGTTTTCACTTCTCTTTTTTCTAATAAAGCAGGATAATTGTCTAATCCTCTTTCTACTTTCAAGCCGGAAGTTGAATATTCTCCCACTGTTGCAAGCATTTTTCTAAATAAAAATAACAACTCATCAGAAAATGGTCTGGCAGCTTTAACTGTGCTTTCAGCTTTTTTTACTTTTGCAGCTGCAACCATTTTCATTGCTTTTGTGATTTTCTTTGTATTTTGTACGCTTGAAATTCTGCTTTTTATATCTTTTAAGTTTGGCATAATCTGTCCTTTGTATATTGATACCACCAAGATATCAAACTATTTTAACTTTAAATCAAATCCTTTTTTAACTAATAATATTGCAAGAAGTGCAATCAATACGTATTCTAATATTTGAGTTGGCATTTTGCAGCAACCGGTAATATCAATTATTAAATAAGCTGCAAGGAAAAGTCCTACTAGAATGAACGCTATTTTATTAATAGTCCATGCACATACTGAATTATCTTTGAAATAGTTTACATAATTAACATCAGCAACATGTTTGCATTTTGGTGAACCTTTGCAAATGTAAGAATTTTTGTACTCTTCTGCACATTCCAAGCATAAAGCTTTTCCGCAAGATTTACATACCGCAAAAGCATCTCTATCATGGTGATTAAAGCATTTCATAAATAATTCTCCTTTTCTCATTTTTGTTTCAATTGGTGAATGAGTATATTTTTTCAGGCATTTCCTGAATTACTTTTTTGTATTAAAGTAGTTGGACTAAAAGCCCAACTACAAAGTTAATATTATAATGTTTTAGTGTAAGCTTCCAACTGATTTCTCAAAGCTTTTATGTCATCATCAGACAACTTGCTGCCTTCGTTCAATTGTTTGCTTAATTCCGGCATATTAGCTTCAAAGAATTCAAACCAACCAGCCTTGAATGCATTAATCTTTTTGTTATCAACTTCATCCAAGAAGCCTTCGTTAGCTGCAAACAAGATAGATACTTGTTGAGCAACTGTTAAAGGTTTGTATTGAGGTTGTTTTAGAACTTCCGTTAATTTTTGACCTCTAAGAAGCTGCTTTTTAGTTGCAGGATCCAAATCAGATGCGAACTGAGCGAATGCTTCTAGTTCTCTAAACTGAGCCAAATCCAAACGCAATTTACCGGCAACTTGTTTAATACCCTTAGTTTGAGCGGCACCACCTACACGCGATACAGAAATACCGGCATTGATAGCAGGTCTTACACCAGAGTTAAACAATGATGATTCCAAGAATATTTGACCGTCTGTAATAGAAATTACGTTAGTCGGAATATACGCAGAAACGTCACCTGCTTGAGTTTCAATGATAGGAAGTGCTGTAATACTACCACCGCCTAGTTCATCAGAAAGTTTAACAGCTCTTTCCAACAATCTTGAGTGAAGGTAGAAAACATCTCCAGGGTATGCTTCACGTCCTGGTGGTCTTTTAAGAAGCAAACTCATTGCACGATAAGCCTGAGCGTGTTTCGTCAAATCATCATATACAATAAGAACGTGTTTACCTTGTTCCATAAATTCTTCTGCAATAGCAACACCGGCAAATGGTGCAATATATTGCAATGGAGCAGGTTCGTTAGCTGTAGCTGATACGATGATTGAATAATCCATTGCACCGTGTTTTTCTAAAGTTTTTGCTAATTGCGCTACAGTTGAAGCTTTTTGACCAACTGCAACATAAATACAAATAACATCTCCACCCTTTTGGTTCAAAATTGTATCAATCGCAATAGCCGTTTTACCGGTTTGTCTATCACCAATAATTAATTCTCTTTGACCTCTACCGATTGGTGTTAGAGCATCAATTGCAGTAAGACCTGTCTGTAAAGGTTGGTGAACAGATTTTCTTGCAACGATACCAGGAGCAACTCTTTCAATAGGACGAGTTTTATCTGTAATGATATCTCCCTTGCCATCAATTGGTTTACCAGTTGGGTTAACGATTCTGCCTATAAGGGCATCACCAACTGGAACTGATGCTATTCTACCAGTTGTTTTTACTGTCATACCTTCTTTAATATGAACATAATCACCAAGAATTACGACACCAACGTTATCTTCTTCTAAGTTTAATGTAATTCCCAGTGTTCCTTTTCCGTCTTCGAATTCAACAAGCTCGTTAGACATTACATTTCTTAAACCGTAAATTCTAGCAATACCATCACCTACTTCAAGTACGCTTCCGATATTTGATACTTCGGCTTTAGCTTCGTAATTTCTAATATTCTCTTTTAATATAGAGCTTATTTCATCAGGATTAATTACTGCCATTTTTTACCCTTTCTCATATATTATAAAAATTAATTATACTTTCGTAATTTGTTTCTTTAAGTTTTCTAATCTGTGTTTAATGCTGTTATCAATAACTGTTTCATCTATATTAAACACTAATCCGCCTATTATACCGGAATCAACATTCCAAGTAGGATAGATTTCTTTTTGTAGTTTTTTAGCAAGCTGCTCTTTTATATAATTTTTCTTACCTTCATCTAATTCAATAGCTGAAGTTATTTCCACTCTTTTGATGTTTTTAAATTCTTCTAATTCTTTTCTGAATTCTTCTACAACTGCATCTATAATTCCAAGTCTGTTTTTTGAATTTAATGTAACCAAAAAATCATAAACGATAGGCATTAGGCGAGTTTTAAAGATTTTTTCTAAAACAACTTGTTTTTCTTCTTGTGAAATAGAAGGATTTGCAAATACTTCTGACAACTCTTTTGAATCAGATATTATAGAGCTAATCTCTTTTAAATCATCCAGAATATCTTCTTTTGAAATACCATCATTCTCTTGAGCAAGTTCCATTAATGCCTTTGCCCATCTTTTTGCAACTAATTCAGAGTCTTTAAATTTAACACTATTTCCCATTATAAACCTGCCTTTAAATTAACTCCGTCTAACGCGTTGATACTATCATCTATCAATTTATCGTGCAAAGATGGATTATTTCTTAATTCATTAACAATGTGATTTTTAGCAACTTCTATTGATGCTTCAGAAGCCCTTGTTAAAATATCATTCTTTATAAGCTGTGATTTGTTTTCAACACTTTTTTTAGCATTATCTTTTATGTTGCTAACATTCTTTTGTGCATCTTCTAAAATTTTATCACCAACGAGCTTTGCATTTTCTTCAGATTTTTTGAGAATATCGCTTATTTCATCAGCAACATGTGCAAATGAATCTTCTATTTTCTTTAAATCTGTTTCTGATTCTGCTTTAGCTGTTTTAGAATCTTCTATATTTTTAGCTACACTATTTTTTGCAGCTTCCAATTTTCCGGAGACATCAATCTTTTTGCAAACCCAGATAATTATACCTAGAAATATTGCAAAATTGAAAAGGTTTGTTCTTCCTATAAAATTGAAAACTTCACTTATACTAACCATTTCTCACTCCATTATTGATAGAGAATTCTATTCACTGTATCGTTATCAAAACCTTGAACTTCGCTTCTGTAGCCAATCATTTTTTCAACAATGTCATTGGCTAAATCAGTCATTCTTCCCTTCAAAGCTTCTTTTGTTTCATTAGAAACATTGTTGAGGTTTGAATAAGCCTGATTTAATTCTCCATTAGCTTCGTTTTGAGCGTTATTCAGGATTTCATTTTTCTGAGCTTTAAAATCATCAATAGATTTTGTGTACAAACCTCGAGCATCATCTCTAGCTCCTTTAAGCTTTACTTCTTTAGCCTTAGAGATTGCTTCAGCTTTTTTATGGTTAATATCCGCAGTTGAAAGATTTCCATCAATAAATGTTTTTCTTTCAGCTACGATTCTACCCATAGGCTCATATAAGATTTTGTTCATTAAGAAAACAAAAACTAAAAATGATATTATTGTTGCTAAAAATGTTGCGTTAAATTCCATGTTTCTTTACCAAGTTTTTTGTTGTTATATTTGAGGTACTTCTATTAGTAGACTTCTACCTCACCCTAACCCCGTCTTGTATTATTCGGGGCGTCGGCACTCTGCCGAACAAAAGTTGACTAAATGTCAAGTTTTGTGAGAGGTAGACGTCTGACCTCCACCTTACGGGCTTACGCCCTACTGAAAATCCGCTCTCCTGCTAGGAGAGGGAATAACCGCCACTTGTTTTCTCGATATCACGACCAAACAATTGACAGTTGAGTCTACGTTCCACTAGTAGGTTTTGCTTCTAGGCAGAGCCTGTAACTTTAATACCAACTAGTCGTTTTCACCAAGTAGCTGACCCAATGTCTACGTACGTCCTTGGAATTACTTTCCCTTTGTAGTTCCACCAACGAGGCGGAGCCTGTAGTCCAAATACTAGTTTGTAGTTCTTACCAAGTAGCCGACAGTTGTGTCTACGTACGTCCTTGGAATTACTTTCCCTTTGTAGTTCCATCAACGAGGCGGAGCCTGTAGTCCAAATACTAGTTTGTAGTTCTTACCAAGTAGCCGACAGTTGTGTCTACGTACGTAGTACCCTAGCCCATCATGCCAGAAAGTTTCATAGCGATAACAAGAGCGTAGATAGCACAAGCTTCTGCAAGAGCGGCACCAACTAAGAAGAAACCAACAGCTTTACCAGCGATTTCCGGTTGGCGAGAGATTGCATCCATCAATCCTTTTGTTGCAACACCGATACCAAGACCAGCACCGATTGCACCAAAACCCATTGCAATACCAGCACCTAATTGTGCTAAATCAGAAATTGTTTTTACTTCTTCCATTTTTCTCTCCTTTTAAAATTTATATAACTACTATTTTAATTTTATTCTTCAGAGTTTACTGCTGTTGCGATGTAAACTGTTGTAAGCATTGTGAATACTAGAGCTTGAACACAAGCAACAAGTATTTCAAAGAACATTATCGGTAACGGCAATCCCCAAGCAAAAAGCCCGATAAGAGCTGTAATAAGGATTTCTCCCGCTAAAATATTGCCGAATAAACGTAAAGCCAGTGTTAGAGGTCTTGTGAATAATTCTAAGATTTCAACTAACATTGAAATTACTCCAACAAAAGAAAATTCGTGTAGAAGGAATTTTCCTTTCTTTTGAATCAAACCTACGACTACGTAATAAACCAAAACGATTATAGCAAGTCCTGCGGTTAAATTGATGTCATTAGTAGGGGATGCCAATTCACCTTGTTTTAGTTCAAGAACTTTAAAAGGAAGTTGTCCCATTAAGTTAGCTGTAACTATGAACAAAAACAATGAAGCAATAAGCGGAAAATGTTTTTGTCCATCTTTGTGAATCATGCCATTAACAAGGTTGGAAAAGTAACCCAAGATGCTTTCTAATAATAGTTGAAGCTTTGTAGGGAAGATTGTCAACTTTCTTGTTGCAATAAATGATACTACAAGTAAAAATGCCATTGCAGCCCACATAGTAATCAACGTATCCATATTAAAAGCCATTGCGTGTCCGGCTATTACTTTATTTATAATCCAATGTCCTTCGCTCATTGAATACCTCTCTCTTTCGAGTTGATATTAGCACAAAAACAAATGTAGTGCAATTGATTTTTATTAAGAAATTACACCTTCTTTTATCAGTTTTTCTTTAATATCTTTTTTTGTTTGGAATTCAGAGCCTGATTTATCGGTAAGTCTTTTTATAAGCATAATAGCAGGCGTTACAACTCCAAGAGCAAGTATACATGCGCCAAGGCTGTTAATGATAGATTTTCTTTTAAGCTTTCTAACGCCGTTAAAGAATGAGTCATAGCTTTCACCTTTAGCTAATGACGATTTGTATTGACCATATAATTCGGAAACTTGTTTGTTTACATTTTCTACTTCTTTTAAGTCAATAAATGCTCTCGTATCAATTTTATTTGTGTTTTTGTATGTACTTATAACATCTGATTGTTTTGCGATTTGGACAATTTTGTTATCCGGATTCTTGTGTAAGAATTCGTAGAGATTAATGTCAGAAGAATTAGCATTCTCAAATTCTTTTATACTTTTTTCAATACTTCCGTCTACGAAAGATTGTTTGAAGCTGTCGTCTTCTAATACTCTTGAGTCTAGTGTTATAGATTTATTGTATTTTTGGTTGGCATTCTTTTCCATCCATTCTTGAATTTTACCGCCGGCATAATATAAGAAGCATAGACATGAGCCTTCTTTTATTGCATAGCCAACAAATTCTTGTGAACTTCTGGAATCGCTTAATCTTTCTGTTGTAATAAATCCATCCATAATGTACATATTTTTAACAGGAGAGAATGCAAATTCTTCTACGACTTTGCCAATTCCCTTAAAAGATGGGTTAGAAGCGTTGTTGTCAGTTGGTTGGTCGTTCTTTGCTTTTTGTGAATCATTGTATTCTTTTATTAAATTTTTTCTGATTTTTTGTTCTGTGTAATGTTGTTTAAGTCTTGTCATTCCAACATAAGTTAAGGCTGCCATGACGGTTGATACTACAAATTTTGTAGCAGCAAGATTTTTGAATAATCTTTTGTTTGTTTCTGCTTTTTCTAAATTCTTTTTAACATCTTCGTTTGGAGCATGTTCTTTGATTTTTTCAAACATGTCCATGTTCTTCAAATTTCTAGGGTCAATTTTTGAGTCTAAACCAAAGCTTTTAAAAACAGTTTTATCAAATAACCATTTGAAAGCTGGAATTCCACCAAGCCATAATGCTTCGGTACCAAATTCATCTATAAATCTATCAAAACCTTCTTCTTTTCCGGTAGCATATGAGCCGGCTGTCATCCCTAAACAGCTTGATACGTCTTTTACCCCTAATGGTACTAATGAATTTGGGTTTCCAAGTGTAGAATATATTTTTGCAGCATTTATCATCATTATCCTACAACCCCCATATTAAATTCATTAATTTTTTACTGTGTTTGTTCATACTACAACCTTCCTTTCACTGTAAGTTATGTAAATCTTAAAAATTGCTAAAAGTTTAACATTTATTTACATAAAAAAAAGAACTCCCGCTTATAGGAGTTCTTTTCTTTTATAAAAACAAAACTTAGCCTACAAGTTCGGTATCATCCGACTCGGAAGCCTTAACCATGATTGCGTGTTCCACAGGATTTTCTTTCTTGTAAGAACTGTCACTAGCAGCTTCCTCAAAACCAAACTCGTCTCGGGCTTTCTTCATTTGAGTTTCATCAACAAGCTTTTTAGCAAGTTCTGCAATCTCATATACCAATTTGTAACGATTATCTGTATTTTCGTTCAATTCCCAGGCTATTTTTACAATTTGATCCATTTTTACCTCTTTTTTTTACCTTAATCCAATTTTATAACACACATAAATATTTGTCCAGATGTATTTTCTTTACAATTGTTAACATAAAAGCAATTTTTAGTACAAGAATAACTTTATATATACATACGAGATATTAATAAGGAGTCTATTATGGCAAATCAAGTTAGCGGTTATTCACATACATTATTTTCTTATGGAAGTTATTTGAGAAGATACGCAGAGCAAGCCGACAATAAGGCTAATGGTGGTAATGGTAATGGAGTAATTGATGGTAATGAAATTAAAAAATTTAAAGATATTGTAAAACAAAAAACGGGCTATTATTTTGATTTTAGCAGTATGAAGCCTGTACAGAATAAAACGATTGCAGTACAGAATAAAAATGGTTTTATTTTTAATAACACTACTGAAATTGCCAAAAAATATGGAAATGCTACTTCAACAAAGACTATAGACTGGATGAATAGAAAACAGGAAGGTCATGATTTGCTTGTTCCGTCCAGAAAGACGTTAGACATTCCTTATATGAGCGATGATGACTATAAGACTTCTAAACAGTCTGTTGATAAACAGGAACAAACTGTTAGAGCTAAAATTCAAAAACAAAATGAGGCCAAAAAGCAACAAGAAGCTAAAGAATTGCATGAAAATTGCAAAAGCACATTTGAAAAATGTGTCGATTGGTTTATAGGAATATTCAAATAACTAGTAGCAGCTATTTGATTTACCTATTTACCCCTCCATAAGTGTTGTCATTAAAATTGGATCACCATCTGTTGCAAGAACTGTATGTTCAAAGTGAGCAGATGGTTTTCTGTCTTTTGTAACAACTCCCCATTTATCATCTTCAACAAAAACGTCATCGCCGCCAAGATTTAACATAGGTTCAATTGCGATTACCATGTTTGTTTTGATTAGTGTCTGGTCACCAACTCTGTAGTTGAATAAGAATGGATCTTCGTGCATTTCGTGTCCAACACCATGACCACCGTATTGTCTTACTATTCCTAGTTTATAACTATTAGCGACATCTTCTACTGCGCCTGATATATCATCAAGAATATTACCGGCTCTCATTTTGGAAATGCCAGCAAATAGGGCTTCTTCAGTAGCTTTCATAAGCATTTGTTTCTCTTCAGAAATTTTACCAACTGCGTATGACCAAGCACTGTCACCAACCATTCCACCGTAAGTTGCGCCGACATCTATGGCAATAATATCGCCTTCTTTAAGTATTTCTTTTTCGGAAGGAATTCCGTGAACGACTTTTTCATTTATTGAAGTACAAATGCAAGCCGGAAAACCAGCGTAACCTAAGAATGTCGGAATTGCCTTGTTTTCTTTAATAACGTGCATTGCAATATTATCAAGTTCTTTTGTCGATATTCCTGGTTCTACTACTTCTTTCATTTTTTTGTGAACCAATGCTACTATATGACCTGCATGGCGCATTCTTTTTATTTCATCACGAGATTTTCTGTTAATCATAATTTCCTCTTTTATCATTTTAGGATTTATAAATTCCATCCATCTTATTATCTTAAATCTAAAATGAGGGTATTGCAAGATATATAAAAAAAAATCCGGCTTTTAAAAACCGGATTCCTTTATTAACCTCTAATTCCTAATTCTTTGATTAAGCTTCTGTATCCTTCAAGGTTCTTTTCCTTCAAGAATGAAAGAAGTCTTTTTCTCTTACCAACCATCATCAAAAGACCACGTTT
>OBLI01000778.1_pt1 | contig 33374 bp, 28 predicted proteins | sample 1519701 | NCBI WGS metagenome assembly OBLI01 (sample SAMEA3663005, study PRJEB22513) | pig gut metagenome | biome: pig gut; feature: pig-associated habitat; material: faeces | place: France | collected 2012 | reverse complement strand
GAAACAAATTCAGCTTCTGAATTCACTGTTTTTCTAAAAGACGTGATAGAAGTTGCGCTTTCGGATTGCGGAAAAGAAATTTTTGATTTGAAAGCAGACCAGCAGTCGGAATTGTTCTTGGCGCAGCTTAGCGACAGCGGCGTTTATGACATGAGTTCTTCTGATTGGGCAAAGCGGCAGTTTCCGGAAGGAGTTATATATTCCTCATTTATAGAAAAAGACAATAAAGTTTCAGTTTATTTTTCATACAAACAGTTTGCGGGAAACACAAAAAAGACTTCCGTTGAATTTTCTACAAAGAACTTGCCCGGTCTGAATTATAAGCCTGCAAATTATGAGCTTGCAAAATCCATTAACGAAGATTTTGTGCGTAATATCCCCAAGCCAGACTATCTCATAACTGCGGCTATGCTCGACAGCGAGGATAATCTTGTAAATATGCTTTATCCGAATGACATTGTGAAGTTCATGATTTCTGTGGAGAAAGATTCTTATATTGCGATTTTATGTATTGACGCTAATGGGGACAAGAACTGGCTTCCTGTTGCATATAATTTTATCCGTGCAGGTGAAGTCCGCACTTTTCCTGATTTGAAAGACACTGTTTTTAAGGTTGTTGACGGCGTTTACGGAGCGGAGCAGATTCTGATTTATGCCTCGACTTCGGAGAAAGGACTTCCTGAGCAGACTTCAACTGGAAGATACGCAAGGAACGACATTCAGAAAATCACACGCGGAATTACAGCTGTAAAACAAAGTTCCGCTGAAAACTACGAAACCAGTGTTTTCAAGATTACATATACTGTGATGAAGTAAGAGAAAAATAGAGGAGGTTTTGTATGAAATCAGGAAAAAGGCATTCAATCAGCGAGATTTGTTTTTTTATTTTATTTGTGCTGGTTGCTCTGCTGCTCATCGGTTCTCTTGTTGCGATTTTGCTTATCGTTTTCAGCAAACCTTTGGTTGAAAATTGGAACTGTAGGTTTTTAGAAAGCATTGCAAATTTTTCTCCAAAAGAAACAGCTGAGCGGATTGATTTTTCAATTATCCTTACATCTCTTTCACTTCTTGTTGGCGGCTCAATTTTTGTTCCAAAATTTCTTCTGAAAAAAGAGGTTGATGAATCAGTTCAAAAAAAGTTTGAAAATGATGTTGATGAGATTCTGCAAAATAAAACGATTGAGTTTATTGATTCAAAATTCAATTCTGTGTCTAATTCCTTGAATAAATGCGATGCACATCTTTCCAGAATGATTGCTTTTAACTTAAAGGAAGAATTTCCTGTTTGGAGCATTGGCTGGTCGATTCGTTCCTTAAAACGCTACGAAAAACTTGATCCAAATTCTGTAGGCTTTGTTGAGTATTTTGATTTTGTGGAATTTTTGAGAAAAACTGTTATAGAAGGCTCTGCTCAAAAATTCTTTGCAATAGTAAAAAATGAGAAAAACGAAATCAATCCTGTTATGACTGCATTGGAAAAAGAAGCAGCAGAATCCGGCAATGATTCTAAGAGGCTTGCCGTAAGAACGGTAAAAGACATTGTTGATTTTGAGTATTCAGTTCAGTTTAAAAATAAAAACTTGAAAAATAATGAAATCCTGCTTCCTGTTTGTAAGCTTATAGGCGGATTTGCAAAGTGTCTGTGTGGTGCAGTCATGGCAAATTCGCAAAATGAAAAATTGTCTGAGCAAAACCTTTTATATCGTGAGCTTTTAGAGCAAATTCTTCAAATTTCTGATTACGGTAAAAAGTGCAAGGACTTTGATGCTAAAAAAGATTATGAGAACCGATTGATACTTGTTTTAAAAGAACTGGAAGAGTATGTAAAAAACAAGAATGAAAATTATATAAAAGATTTTGAAAAGAGCGATGTACAGTTTTTTCAGAGTAAATAATAAAATAAATAGGATAAAATCATGTTAAGAATAAAAAAACTTTTTAGCATATTTGTTATTGCAGGACTTCTTTCATCTGCTTTCTCTCAGGAAGCCAAAAATGCTCTGCTCATTGCAAACAGTGATTACAGCGAGATAAAGTCTTTGAGCCAGCCTGTGCCGGAAGGTGAGGAACTTAAAACCGCTCTTGAAAGCATAGGTTTTTCCGTAATGTTTGTGAAAAATGCAAATCGGGATGAAATGTTTGATTCTCTTTTGGAATTTAGAAACAAGACAAAAAAGGCAGGTGGAATTGCGTTCTTTCATTATGGCGGTCATGCAGTTCAGATTGACGGAAAAAACTATCTTATTCCTATAAATTCAAAAATCGATGATGAAGAGCAAATTCGTTACAGATGTGTTGAACTTGACGAGGTTATGGACAGTATGACAGGGGAATCCAATGTGGTTGTTCTGGATTCGTGCCGCAATGATCCGTTTCCGAATGGCAAGCATCGCGGCGGAGACACTCGTGGACTTGCAGCCGTAAGTCGCAAACCTAAAAATTCGATTATCGTTTATTCTGCGGAAGCTGGAGAAACGGCTCTGGACGGAGTTTATACTCCCGCGCTTACAAAAAGAATTACGGAAAAAGGCGCGAGCCTGACACGTGTTCTTATGAAAGTCCGTAATGATGTCTTTTTGCAGACACAGGAAAAGCAGTTGCCCGGTGAGTATGGGCAGCTTCTTGCTCCCATTTATCTGGCTGGAAAACCTGAAAGTGAAAATTCTTCTGAGAATTACTCATTTCTTGGATTTATCTCAGTTTCCGTTATAACTCCATGTGCCGTTTACATTGATGATGAGTATAAAAGTGATATTGGTGAATTCGGTTCGTCTGTTTTTAATGTTCCTGCCGGACGGCATAAGGTAAAAGTAATATATGATGACAAAAAAACAGAAGAAAGAGAAATCCTTGTAAAAGAATCTGACACGGAAAAGGTTGAGTTTAATTATCTTTCCGATGCGGAAAAAGAAAGCTGTTATAATAAAGGAAAAAACTATTTTTATGGAGAAAATAATGCTGTTCAAAATTATGAGCGCGCGGTTTATTACTACAGGCTTGCCGCAGAAGCCGGATATGCAGATGCTCAATATTCTTTAGGACTTTGTTATGATAATGGCTATGGTGTTGAGAAGGATAAAAAACTGGCATTGTACTGGTATTTGAAATCTGCGGAAAATGGAAATGTAAAGGCGATGCGAAATGCAGGAATATGCTATGAAGATAATGGCGAATTTTTCACTGCTGAAGAATGGTACAATAAAGCAAAAAAATCAGGATATAAAGATATTCAGAAAGATATAGATAGAATTGAAAAGAAAATAAAAGAAGCTCAAGAAGCTAGAAAAAAGAATGATTTTCAGGATTTTCTTAATACTCAGATAAAAAGAACGGGTTTTTCAATTGGACTTGTGGATTTCCGTTATTGCCGGAATGCAGAGTTCTTTCCAGATAACGGATTTTTTATAGGTGCATGGCCTTGTATGGCGTATTGGGGACCTTTTCCAAATTTTTTTATAGGCGCTTCACTTGAATGGCTAAGCCTTATTCCAAAGTCAAGTTCATTTGTTGGTTTTTTAGGAGCAAACTACACGATTTCGGATTTTGTAAATTTATATGTTCTTGGCGGATATGGATATGGAGTTATGTGGGAAACTGACAATGCTCAAATTATACGAGCTGGTATTGGAGCAGATTTTGTGGGTTGGAGCGGTTTTACATTCACAGCTGAATATTCTTTGGATTTTTATTTTGATTTAGGATTCATGGACAGATTTTTTGTTGGTCTTGGATATACATTCGGCAGGTAGGAAATAATATGAAAAAAATATATTTGATTTTAAGTATTTTGTTGGTGTTTTCTTCATGCAACAATTTTTGGAACGACAGAATTGAAACTGGTCTTTTTGTTCCTGAAATTTCATACAGTATAAAAAGAAATAACACCAAGTATGAAGTTTGCCTTGAATGTTCTCAAAAAAATATACATGCTTCATACAATATTTATTGTACCACTGCCAATGACGATAATTTTAGATTGGTAGAAAGTATGGACTATGATGAAAGCATGAAAATGGAAATCCAATTGGGAACTGTGTATCAATTCAAGGCGGAAAGCGTATTCAATAAAAAAATAAGCGGATTTTCAGATGTTGTTGAGGTAAAAGTTTTTGACGGTGTTCCTGAAGATATTCAGGTGAAAAAAACGGCTCAAAATATATGAAAATAACATGGACTCCTGTAGAAGGTTCTGTTTCTTATAAAATCAGTGTCTATGAAAAAACAGCCTCTTATGGTGAAATATGTTATTATTCTGATGTTATCTATTCAGGAACTACGACCTCCTGTGAGTATGTGTGTCCAATAGTAATTGACGGAAAAATTACAGTGAATGCGCTTTTCAATGATTATGAGAGCGATGAAAGTGAGTTGGAATATTCACTATGATTTTGGAGAGAAATATCCAAGTTATGTAAAGATAGGAATGGTTGATCTTGAAACTGGGGAAAAATTTTATAAAAAAAGCTGGCGTTATACTACTAAGGAAAAATTTATTTTTTCCGCAGAAGGTAATACGGTGGTATTTTATGATAATACTGAAATGACTAAAAAGGTTGTGAAAACTGAAAAACGTATAGATTCTGTAAATTACGCAAATACTTCTATTGATGGTAAATCTATTACTGTCAGTGATAGATTTACCATAAAAGTCTGGAATGTTGAAACTGGTTCTCTTATTTACACAATTATTAATGGTAAAAATGGTGAATACCTCACCTATACTCCTGAAGGTTTCTTTACTGGTACGAAATGGGCTATGAAGAATCTTGTGCATATTGTTGACGGCATGGATGTAATCGGCATTGATCAGGTTTATGATAAATTGTACCGTCCGGACTTGGTTGCGGCAAAAATGCGCGGCGAGGATATTTCAGAATATGCAAAGGAAGTGAATCTTGCTTCAATTGTGCGCAGCGGAAATGCTCCTGCTGTTGCCATAGAAAATCTGCCGGAACTGTCTGACAGCCGCGATGTTACTTTTGATGTGTGCGTGCAGAATACAGGTGGCGGAATTGGGAACGTCAGCATTGTCTTGAACGGAAAAACAATCCAGCTTTCTGAAGGTGTTGCATCGAGCAAAGGCGAGCAGAAAATATTCAGGCATACGGTTACCTTGCAGAACGGACAGAATAAAATTGAAGCGTTTGCAATGAATTCCGCCGGAATGATAGAAAGCCGTCGTGCTAGCGCAGATGTAAACTGGCAGGGAAAAACTTCCAAGCCGAATCTGTATGTTCTTACGGTTGCCGTGAACAAATACCGCGACAAAGATTTGTGGCTTAATTATTGTGTGCCGGATGCGGCTTCAATTGAAGAATCATTTAAAAAACAGCAAAGCGGACTTTATCAGAATGTTTGTATTTATTCGCTAAAAGATGCCGAGGTTACAAAAGAAGGTTTGGAGCAAAAATTTAAAGAACTTTCTTCAATTGTAACTGCGGATGATGTTTTTGTTTTCTTTGTTTCAGGACATGGAACGGCTTACGATGACGGCGACTATTATTTTATTCCTGTTAATTTCCGCTACACGAATAAAACAGACATTCCGCTCAATGCAATTTCAAAAAGCGATTTGACGAAAAATCTTTCACTTATAAAAACTGGCAAAACTTTGATGATGCTGGATACTTGCAATTCTGGCTTATTCTTTGAGGATTCAAATAAACGTGGAATGGGAGACAAGGGAATATTCGAGCGTCTTTCAAGGGCAACAGGACACGCAATTTTAGCGGCGGCTTCGGACAGCCAGTCTGCAATGGAAGGCTATAACGGACATGGTGTTTTTACTTATGTTCTCTTGGACGGACTTGCAGGAAATGCGGATTCAGACGGAAACGGTTTTGTAACTTTGACAGAACTTTCAAGCTATGTGGAAAATCAAGTTCCTGAGTTAAGCTATGAAAAATGGGGCTATGAGCAGGTTCCGCAGAAAGAGTTACGCCGGCAGGATTTTCCGATTGCAGAAAAACTGTCAGAGTAGCGATGTAAAAAAATGCCGCATTTTCCGGCAACGGCAATGTCATTCTGTTAAAAACACATTCAGGCTTTCGAGGGCTTTTCCTTCAAGATCGAAGAGCGTCTGATTTTCCCAGGTGTCTTGGATTTTTGAATTTGGAATCCAGTCTCCGCCCCAGTAGAAGATTCCGCAGCCTCCTGCATTGGATGTAGCTTCCATTATTGCTTTTACAACTGTTGCTTGATTTTGCACTGAAGCAGAAACGCATTTTTTTCCGTTGTAAGTCTGTGTCTTTAAATTTTTGAGCTGTGTGCTTTTGGAGTCTACAAGATTTTTTGCAGCTTGGATTCCGGCTGGTTCGTACCATACTATATTGTTTGTGCTGTCGCCGTAGGCTTCCATTGACCACGCCCAGGAAGTTTCCGCAACTAGAACTTGCTTTTTGTAAGTCTTTTTTAGATATGATATATTTTCGCACAGTTGCTTTAATGTTCCGTGTTCTTCAAAAGGATAATAGCTTAAGCCTATATAGTCGTAGTCTACACCTTTCAGGTTTTGCAGATTTTTGAACCACCAGTCAAAGTTGTCTCCTTTGCTGCTTGCAAGATGAATCATTTTTTTTATGCTGGAGTCGATTTCTGAAACCGCGCTGGATGCGGATTGTAAAACTTTTAGGAGATTCTTGTTTCCTTCTGTGTGTCCTGTCCAAGAGTAGCAGTCAATTCTGGAAGCAGTTGTTCCGTCTGACTTTGTAAGAAACATTCCGGAATTGATCTCATTTCCAAGCTGAACAAGGTCTGGCGCGCAGCCTTCGCTTTTTAAGTCTGTAAGAATTTTCTTTGTGTATTCACTGACTTTGCTGCAGAGCTCTTCTATGCTTGAAACGTTATCCCATTCAGCGGGAAGACTTTGTTTTGCAGGATCTGCCCAGCTGTCTGAATAATGAAAGTCAAGCAGGAACTTCAAGCCGTTTTGCTTTATGCGCTTTGCCATTGCGAGTGTGCGCTCGTAGTTATTTTGTCCCGGTGTTGAATCTTGAGGCGCATTCCAGATTCTAAGGCGAATCCAGTTTACTCCGTGCGCTTTTAGAATTTTAAATATGTCTTCTTTTGCTCCGTTTTCGTTGTAGAAACTGCTTCCGTATTCTTCGAGCTGTGAGACCATGGACGCATCGAATCCGCGCATGAAGTCTGCGTTTAGTCCGAGAGTTTCATCTGTGCTTTCGGAGGGAGCAGAACAGGCTGGTGATAAAAATAAAAAAAGTGCTATAAAAACTGAAAAAATGCTTTTGAACTTCATTTTTTTACCTCTAAAGTGTTTGTGATTATAGATTCAAACTGAAGTTGCTTCAATGGATTCCCGTGTCGTGGCACGGGAATGACATGGTTAATAAAAATTTGCTTTACTCGTAGGAAACTGTTACTGTTCCACTTAAGCCTTCAAGACCACCTAGATAAATTCCTTTGGAATATTCAGAAATATCAGAAATTTCTAATTCGTAATAATTACCTTCTTTCCATGCAATGTCTGCTTTCCATTTGGAAGAATCTGTGCCACTGGCGAACCACCAATCTCCATTTGAAGTTCCTGTTTGAACATCTGAGATTGTAATTGTTACTTTACTAGCAGAATTTACAGTTTCATATTTCATTAAAAGTTGATATGAACTGGAAATTGTAAAGTTTGCACTTCTTGTATTTGATGAAAAAGATTCAATTAAGGCTTCCTCACTGGTAGAACCGTTATCTTCGTTTTCATTGGAAGAAGTTCCTGTAGTTTCATTTTAGCTAGAAGAAGTTTCATTAGAAGTTGTGGTATTTTCTGTTTGAGAGTCACTTCCTGAACTTGCATTTGACTCTTCTGCTTCGCCTTCAACATAGAATACTGAAACTGCGGCTGTTGCGCTGTCTGTTCCTGTGATGTAGATTCCATTTGCTTTGTATGCGGCGATTGCTGCTGCGTCTGTGATTGTTGCAAGATAAAGCGAGTTTGTACCTTCTCCTGACTGCCACTCAAGTTTTGCTTCATTGCTCCAGGAACTGTCAGAGCAGGCAGTAAACCACCAGTCATCGCTTCCTGAATAGTTTACGTTTATTACTTTTATTGTAAGTGATTTTATGCTTAGGTCTGCAAGCGTTTCTGCTGAAACTATTTGCGTTGGTGTTTCCGAAAATGTTACGCTTTCGCTGTATATTTTTGTTCCGTATGAGCTTTCGTCGTCTTCATCGCTGCTTGAGCTTCCGTTGCTACAAGAAATGAGTGCCCCCCCCAGAAGAATTGCAAAGACTGAAAAAAATACCGCAGTTAAAATGTTTTTCCTTATAAATTTCATAGTATGTTTCCTTATTAAAAAAATTAGTTGAGCTTTACAAGCTCTATGTCGTCAAGATTTCCCCAGTTTTCTTTGTTCGCGTCAACGAAAATTCCAATTTCAACCTCTCCGTTCTGAACTGGAATTTCAATTGAATATTGCTTCCACTTTTTCCAGCCGGTGTTTTTTATCTGCGTTGAAATTTCTTTTCCAGAATTGTCGAATCCGCGTGCAAAAAGTTTGATTCCGTTTTCGCCGCCACCGCCCATTGACCATACAGAAAGTTTGTAAGTTCCGTTGGAAAGTCCTGTGATTTTTTTGTCGAGTGAAGCCGTGAATGCTGTTTTTTTCCAGTAGTGGTAGCTCCATTCTCCTGAATGCGCATTGCCTTTGTTTTTTTCAGCATAGCAGTCTGCGCTGTCGCCTGTTAAGTTCCAAGTGCTTAAGTTTCCGCTTTCAAAGGAACTGTCGTTTAAAAGATTCTGACCAAAAGAAAGACCTGCTGCAAAAAAGAGCGTTAGAATGGCAGTAAGTGTTTTTTTCATTTTTCCTCCTATAAAAAAATGAAGTTGGGGTTGTGAGATGAGTGCGCTGGGAACAGTTTGATTGAGTGATTATGCACGGTTTATTTACACGTGTTGATGTGAAAATTGTAAATCCTCTTTTTTGTGCTGTCAAGAAAAATTTTCATGTTTTTTGTAAATTTTTATAGATTATCTGGGCAAGTCCGGTAATGATATTAAAATATTATCTAAACTATAATCAGATGTTTTTTGTTTTCTTCGTATAATTTTAATTGTACGCATACTTCTTCTTGCGGAATCTCATTGCCTTCATTTATTCCCGGGCAGAAGTTTTTTTCAGCTTCTCAAGAAGATTTGGTCTCTAGGATTTTTGTCCAAAAAGGGTAGGTTCGGCATTGGACTGGACGCGCGTTGTATGCTTCGCAGCCTTTTTCTTTGTTCCAGAATATGCATTCAGTTTTGTTTTTGTCTTTTAGGCACAAATATGTTTTTCCGTCGGCATTTTCTAGCTTGCGGCAGTAAACTTCTGTGAATTGCTCTTTTGTAAGTTCAGCCCATTTGCAAAGCTTTTCAAGATCAGTTTTGCTTAGAAGAACAACTCCGTCTTTAAGACAACAGCAGTTTTTGCATTGCGCGCATTTGAATTTTAAATTTTCTGTGTAAGACATTTTGTTTTTATGCTCTAAAATGAAATTATTTCTTCGTAAACTTTGATTGCGTACTGGTCGGTCATTCCGCTTATGTATTCAACAATGCATTTTTCCCAACTTTCGTTGTCGTTCACGTCGAACACTTCTTTTGTCTTGTAACGCATGATTTCTTTTTTCTGCGGATTGTAGTTTGTGTATTTTACAAGCCAGTCTGAAAAAGTTTTTTGAAGTTCCGGGGAATAGCGCAGGACATTTTCAACTCGTCTGTTCTGGGCGTAAACTTGAATTTTCATAAGCGTTCTGTAAATGCACGAAAGCACATTTTCCGCATAACGCTGGAATTCTAAAAGCCGCCAGTTATTGTAAATGTTTGCAAGGCTGAATCTTTTTAGTTCATGTATGAATTTAAAATACGGCTCGCTAAAGCAAATGCCGTTTTCTGGGGAGCTTTGCGCGCACAAGTCTACAATCATGTCGTTTATTAAAACTGTTGTGTTTACGGCTCTGCCTGATCTGAATGCTCCGTTTGTTGTATGCAGTGAATATTTTTTGTTTGGACCAAGTCCAAGCGTTGCGCCTACAATTTCGCGCAGCTGTCTGTATGCCGCCATGTCAAGAATATGATAGGATCTTGCGTCTTCTATGTCTCTGCCAAGGAATGCGATTTTATCGCTTGTCTTTACAATGCACCCTTCCCAAGTGAATGGCTGGACAATTCCCGGCCGCTTTATTGAATACAAGTCAATTGCTTCTTCACGCGGCTTGAGTCCCTGCTGGTCAATTTCTCCGCAGTGGCAAATAAGTCCGTCTCGCACTGCATAAGTCAAGTCAAGATTCTTTGAAATTCCGTCTGGGTCTTGAAGTGTTTCTATAAAGTCTGCGAAGAAAAGGCTGTTGCGTTCGTGCCAGAATTTCTTTGGAGCGTTTTTTCCTTCCTTCTGATTTTTAATGAGGGAATTTAAAATGTCTTCTCCTGTGTGTCCAAACGGAGCGTGTCCTATGTCGTGTCCGATTGCGATTGCTTCCGTAAGTTCTTGGTTCAGTCCCAAGTATTTTGCGATTGTCGCGCTTACGCTGGCAACGTGGTTTACGTGCTCAATTCTTGTGCAGATATGGTCATTTTGTGGAGCATAAAAAACTTGTGTCTTGTGCTTTAAGCGGCGGTATGCTTCGCAATGAAGAAGCCTTGTGTAGTCGCGCTCAAATTCTGATCTTATGTCGTTTCCGCGGTTGTAAAGTGTGTTTTCGCGTTTTATGCATTGCTGCCACTTTGGATTTTTTTCGTCAGTTTTTACAGAAGCAAAAGAATCTTTCATAAAAAAAGTTTATATTTTATTTTGGATTTTTACAAGAAAACTGGACTTTTTATATTTAAATAGTTTAATATTTTCGCATGACAAAAAATGAACTTAGGAAGCTTTTGAAAACTGAATTGTCCGCAGTAAGTGCAGAGAAAAAACTTTCCGCGTCAAAAAAAGCGTGTGGTTTGCTTTTTGAATTTGTCTTGAAAAATAATTTTGATATTGTGCTCTCTTATATAGATTTAAAAAATGAAATTTCTCCACAAGAAATAAACTGCGCGCTTATGATGAAAAATAAAATCGTTGCTGTTCCAAAAGTTGTTCCTAAAACTCAAAGGATGAATTTCTATATTCTTGACAATTCAATAAAAATTCTTAAGCAACTTGAAACTGGAGCATTTGGAATTAGCGAGCCGATTGAAAAAAAGCAAAACTTGTTCAATGCTGATAACTTTGTACAAAAGAAAATATGCGTTGTTGTTCCGGGTGTGGCATTTGGAAGCAAGGGGCAGAGGCTTGGACATGGAATGGGATTTTATGATATTTATCTTTCTAGTTTAAAAAAGAAATGCGCCCAGAATAACTGTGAACTTTTTCTAGCCGGACTTTGCTTTGATTTTCAGATTAAGGAAAATATCCCTGTTGATGAAAATGATATTTTTATGGATTCAGTTTTTTCAGATAGAAAATGCTATTTCTTTGAGTCCGCGGAATAAACTTTCATCAATGGCTCTGCTGGAAAATATTTTTCCATTGCATCTAAAAAGTCTTGCGGCGTAGAATTTTCAATGTAAAGATAATTTGTCAAGTACTGTTCTTTTTTCTGAAATATGGCCATGGCTTTTGCTGTTCCGCTGTTGGTTTGTGTTGCGGAAAGATTTTTTTGCTTCCACTGAATTTTTATTTTTTCGCAAGTCCAGTTCTTGTATTTTTCTTCAGAAAGTTCTTTGATAAGTTTTTCTCTTGCAATTTTGTAAGCGTCAAAAAATATTCCTGTTCTTTTTAATTCGTCTGCTTGAATTATTCCGACTGGAATTTTTATTGAAGCTTCTTCTGCCTTGCATGAAATTTCGTTTCCAAGAACAGATTGAATTTCTGTGCACAACATTGAAAGCAGCGAATTGAAAATTTCTACATCTTCATCTGTATTGTATGGCGATTTAAAATAAATCTGCGCCGGATCAAAAAAGTTTTTTGTTGGAACAAGTCTTGGAGATTCTTTGGGTGCAAGTTTTGCAGGAAGATCCGTTGTGTAAATATGCTTGAGCTGGACTTTTCTTTCTTTGTTTTTGAATGATGGTTTTGGAAGTTCAAGTTCTTTTCGTTCGGATTGTTCCTTTAAAATTTCAAATGTGTCTTGGCAATATTTTATGGCTTTATTAAATTCAATATCGCCGCAAATTACAATTGAGTACAATGAAGCGTCCAAAAGTTTTGTGTATTCTAAGAGCAATGCTTGGTATGACGAAGCGTTGCGTTCTTTTTCTTCTATTCTAAAAATTTTGCTGAATGGAGTTGAACGGTAAAGATATGCAAGAGCGTTTGATTTCATTTGAAAACCTAAATCTGCGTTTTTCAGTCTCTGTTCATATCCTTCTTCTCTAAAAAGCAAGTCTCCCTGCACTGGAGTAACTGTTTCATAAATCAGTGCGTCTGAAATCTTTTTGAGTGCATTTTCTAGTTCTTCTTTGAAGACTTCAAATAAAATGTATGAAATCGTTTCGTCTGTTTGACTTGTTATTTTTACTATTTTAGAATTTTTTGCAACTGCGGAAATTAAAACAGCTCTTAAACTTTTTTCTGATTCTGGGGATGCCAATTTTCCGCCTGAAATTGAAATGCAAACTGCGACAGTTTTTGACTTTGGATTTTCTTTAACTGACACAGGAATTCCATTTTTTAATTCTTGATGTTTTATGGATTCTATGCTGTTAAAGTAAAAGTAATCTGCAGGTCTTATTTCTATCGTTGGGTTTTTATTTGCTTTGGATTTTTCAAGTGCCTTTTGCATTTCTTGCTTTGCTTTTTTTGCAAGAAGTTCATTTGTGTACCAAGAGGCGTTTTCTTGTGTTGCAAGTTCATATCCATGTTCATCAAATGATTTTTTGTTCTTTTTATAAACAGTGTTGTTTACGAGCAAAAAAATATAAGGTTCTTCATTTAAAATTGCTTTTGAAATATTTTCTGATGTTTCATTTTCTACTTGAAAAACGGATTCCTCAAAGTTCTGGTAAAAAGTTTCAGGTGTTTCAAATTTATTCATTGCCCAGAATTCTGCAAGTTTGTAAATTAAATTGCTGGAATTTCCTTCAAGTTCTTGGTATTTTTTTATTAATTCATTTTGTGCAAGTTTCATTTCATCTTCGGTAAGATTTGCGCATTCCGCTGTTCCGGCTAAAAAAGTCTGCGCTTGGTCTGCAATGTTTTTTCCTTTCGGAGGTTCTTCGATTAATGCTTGCAAAATAAATCTTGCGTTTCCATTTTTTATTGCGGAGGCTGCTGTTATAAAATCTGCGCTTCTTATATTTAGTTCTGGAATTTGCGGAACCATTGTTTTATATTTTGATTTTTCATTGTTGAAAGCGCATGACAAAATATCCGCCTGGTTTTGAGACAGTGAAGTGTATTGAACAACAATCTGTGTAAGCTCCGAAGAAAACTCATTTGCTACAAGAACAAATTTTTTACTTTTGCGTTGCTGCGAATTTTCAGTTTTGAATTTTTCAAAGACTGAATCTGTGCTTTTGGAATTCCAGTCTTTAAATGCTTCCTGAGAAATTTCCAGAGCCTTTTTTTCTGTTATATTTCCAGTGATAAAAAGCGCGCTGTTGTATGGCGTATAAAATTCTTTTGAAACAAAATTATATAAAATTGCTCTTGCTTGTTTTGCATTGTAGCCTGAAAAAATTGCCGGATAAATTCCAGAATCATGTTTCCAAGGTTCTTTGTAAAAGATCCGCGAGTCAATTGCGCTGTTTATAAATCCTGTTGTGCTTTTTGAATATGCAAGGCTTTCTGTTTTCATTTGCGAAAGCTCATCTTCAATGTCTTTGTCGCTGAAATTTGGAGAAGCGGCGCATTGTGCAATTTGTTCCAGATAAATCTTTAAATTTTCAGGCGGAACTTTTGCTTTGAACATAGAAGAATCCGCATTGCATTCTGACTGTATCGAAAACGCTTTTAAGATTTCTTTTGCTTTTTCTGATTTTGAAAAAAGCCTTGTGTATAAAGGAAAAAATCCTGCGGTGGATGAAGTCTGGCTTGAAAAACCTGCTTTTACAACAAGTTCAATATTTAAAAGCGCGCTTGTTTCATCAGGAAGTATAAAAACTGTGAGTCCGTTTTGAAGTGTTGAAATGCTTAGCTCCGGCTTGTTTTCCTTTTCTGATTCGGCCTGGGAAAAAACAAAGTTAATACAGAAAAAAAATGCTGCGCATAAGAAGATCTTTTTTGCCATGTTTTCATTATAACATTCATGTTTGTTTTTTCCAATTGAAATATTTCTTGGCTTTTCTTGACTTGTCGTATATAATAGAATCTATGCTAAAGATAATTCCATCTTCTAAAATAGATAATTTAAAAAAAATAAATCCTGATTTTATAAAGGGAAAGAGAAACCCAACATCTGAAGAAATTGCAATTCTAGAAAAAAATGGGAATTCTTCGTCCGATTCTGAATGGAAAAATTTTTTTGTAAGCTCTGAATATGGGAAATTTAATCCGTCGCAAATCCGCCAGAGCGATTTTTCTGGAACTGTTATTATTGGAGAACTTTTCGATTCTGAAATTTCGTTCCATGATTTAAAGCTTCGGACAGGAATTTACAGTTCAAATTTAAAGAATGTTTGCATTGGTGATAATTGCGCTGTTCAAAATGTAAGGTATCTTGAAAACTACAAAATCGGCTCTCGTGTAATTCTCTTCAATATAATGGAAATGTCGTGCACGGAACATTCAAAATTTGGAGAGGGACTTTTAAAAGAAGGCGAGCCTGAGTCAAATAGAATTTGGATTGGCGTTGGCAACGAAAATAACCGGCGTGCAGTTCTTCCTTTTACTGATATGATTCCGGCTGATGCTTTTTTATGGTCAAGATTCCGTGAAGATAAAGAACTTATGCAGCGTTTTGTTGAACTCACTGAATTTGGAAAATCAAAAGAGCTTGGAACTTATGGAATTGTAGAAGATGATGTTGTCATAAAAAATTCAACGCTTTTAAAAGATGTGAAGATCTGTTCATGCGCTTACATAAAAGGCGCTCTAAAGCTTAAAAACATTACAATTCTTTCTTCGGAGGACGAGCCTAGCCAGATTGGAGAAGGCGTGGAGATGGTCAATGGAATAATGGGCTTTGGAAGCCATGTTTTTTATCAGGCTATAGCAGTCCGTTTTGTCATTGGAAGAAACTGCCACTTGAAATACGGCGCACGTCTTTTAAATTCTGTGCTTGGAGACAATTCTACAGTTTCATGCTGCGAGCTTTTAAATAACTTGATTTTTCCTTTCCATGAGCAGCATCACAATTCTTCATTCCTGATTGCTTCAACTGTAATGGGGCAGAGCAATATAGCTTCTGCGGCGACAATTGGTTCTAACCACAATTCAAGAAGTCCTGACTGCGAGATGATTGCTGGCCGTGGATTCTGGCCTGGACTTTGCTCGGATTTTAAGTTTGATTCAAAATTCGCTTCATTTGTTCTTGCTTCAAAAGGTAGCTATGTAAATGAGCTGAATATAACTTATCCATTTTCTTTGGTTGCTCCAAGCTACGAAGACTGCACTGTTCATATTATTCCTGCTTACTGGTTTTTGCATAATATGTTTGCAATTGTGCGTAATAAATATAAATTTCAGGCGCGCGACAAAAGGTTTATAAAAGTTCAGCACATTGAAACGAATCCTCTTGCCCCGGATACTGTGCAGGAAATTGTTTTTTCTATTAACAGGCTTGTTGAACTTACTTCAAGATATTTAAAGCTTCCGTCTGATGACTGCCGGAAAATGACAAAGGAAAATTCCTATCCTGAGCTTCTTGAAAAATTCCGGGAGCTTGCAAAGTCTGCAAAGGATTCCGCTTCGCTTCTTCAGATTGCAAAAGATTATCTTCATCAGAATCCAGATTCAAAATTTCTTCTTACTGATGACCGTTGCCAGAAAAAATTCGGAGCGATTATTTACAAGCCTGCGCAAGGCTACAAGGAATACCGCCGTGTTTTAAAGTATTTTGCGGCTGAAAGTTTGATGGAATATGTTTTAAAAAACAACCGCGAAAGTCTTTGTCAGACTGATTTTTCTGAAATTGAAAAAATTCCGCTTTATACGAAATGGTACAATGTTGGCGGCCAGTTGATTCCAGAAGAAAAAGTTGAAGGGCTTTTTGAAAAAATAAAATCGCATTGTATAAACAATTGGCAGCAAGTTCACGCTTATTACGATGATTGCCAGAAAAACTACACAGAATATAAGGCGCGCTATTCCGTTTATATAATAGAATTTCTTTATTCCAAGAAAATTACAGAATTTAATGCCGGCGACTTTGAAGATATTTTGCAGGACGTTGCTTTTGTTGCAATGAATATGCTTGAGTCTTCGATTTCTATACGCGAAAAAGATTTCACAGATTATTTCCGCTCAATAACATTTAGAAATGAAGAGGAAAAAAATGCTGTGCTTGGAACTTTAAGAGATGATGAGTTCCTAAAAAAACTAAAGGAGTCAACGGAAGACTTTATAAATTCGCTGAACAAGCTTTTTGTGCTTATGCATTGAGTTTTGTTTTGGGAATTTTTGAAAATGTTTGAAAACATTTCATTTTCATTCTCTTGACATCGTTATATGCTTTGCTGTAAAGTCTATTTATATGAAAAAAGCAATTCTTCTACTAGCGCTAGATTTCTCTTTTGTTTGCCGGACTGACGGTTGCTAGTAAGTTGCTTATTATTGTAAATTACAGACCTGTCGTTTGGCGGCAGGTCTTTTTTTTATATTAAAATGTATTTTTATAAAACAAGGGGTATTTATGAATGCAAGTATGAATCCGAACGGAAAGTATGCGCGCGTTGGCGACATTGAGCTTCCGAACAGAAAGTGGCCTTCAAACAAAATAACAAAGGCTCCGGTCTGGTGTTCTGTTGATTTAAGAGATGGAAATCAGGCTCTTGTAAATCCAATGGGAATTGATACAAAGCTTGCGTTTTTTGATTTGCTTGTAAAACTTGGATTTAAAGAAATTGAAGTTGGATTTCCTGCTTCAAGCGACACTGAATATGAATTTATCCGCCGTCTTATTGAAGAAAATCATATTCCTGATGATGTTACGATTCAGGTTTTGTGTCAGGCGCGTGAGGCTCTTGTAAAGAAAACTATGGAATCTCTCAAGGGCTGCAAACAGGCGATTTTCCATATTTATAATTCGACTTCACCTGCGCAGAGAAAATATACTTTCAATAAATCTAAGGAAGAAATCAAGCAGATTGCGGTTGACGGCGTAAAGTGCATAAAGTCCTGCCTTTCCGACGAGGACAGAAAAAGAATCCGCCTTGAATATTCCCCGGAAAGTTTTTCACATACTGAAATTGACTATGCGGTTGAAGTCTGCGAGGCTGTAAAAAATGAATGGGGCTGTTCTGCGGACAACAAAATTATTATGAATCTTCCGACAACTGTTGAATGCTATACGCCGAATGTTTATGCGGATGCGATTGAATATTTTGCAGAGCATATTTCCGACCGCGAGAACATAATTATAAGCACACATTGCCACAATGACCGTGGAACTGGCGTTGCTTCCTGCGAGCTAGCTTTGCTTGCCGGAGCGGACAGAGTTGAAGGCTGCCTTTTTGGAAATGGAGAGCGGACAGGAAATCTAGACATCGTGAATGTTGCATTGAATATGTACAGCCAGGGAATAGATCCTCAGCTTGATTTCCATGACATTCAGAGCGTCGGCGAGCTTTATACAAAGTTTACGGAAATGGAAATAAATCCGCGCACTCCTTATGTTGGCGAGCTTGTGTTTACTGCGTTCAGCGGAAGCCATCAGGACGCAATTAGAAAAGGAATGGCTGCGCGCACAAAAATGCCTAAAAACGCGCTTTGGGATGTACCTTACATTCTTATTGATCCGCACGACATTGGCAGGCAGTACGAGGGAATCATCAGAATCAACAGCCAGTCTGGAAAAGGCGGAGCGGCTTATATTCTTGAGCAGGAATACGGAATTTGTCTTCCAAAGGCAATGCATCCTGCTCTTGGCGAGCTGATAAAGAAAGCTGCCGATGAATCCCAGCGTGAGCTTGACAAGTCTGAAATCTACAATCTTTTTGTTAAGCATTGGCTTGAAGCGAAAGGAAATCTTTCAATTGTTGATTTGGCTGAAACTCATCTTGAAGGAAAAGAAAATTCCGAGTCTACTTCTTGCCGCGCTGTTGTTGAATGGAAAGGAAAACGCTATTCAATCGGAAAAACTGGAAACGGACCTCTTGACGCATTTGCTGGCGCGCTTTCTGAAATTCCTGCTCCTAAGTTCAGCATAACGGCATTCCATGAGCATAGTATTGGAACAGGAAACGATACTTCCGCAGTTGCCTATGTACAGATTACGTGCGAAGACGGAAACCAGTACTGGGGAGCTGGAAAATCGACTAACGTTGGCCGCGCCGGTGTTGACGCTGTTGTAAGCGCATTGAACCAGATAAAATAGATTTTATAGAACTCAAAAAGCAGGGCAAACGCATTATAAATAATTTAAGTAAAGTTTGCGCGAAGGAACGGTTCCTGGGGCAAAAACACTCTGATTGTTGCGACCGCGTGAGCGGGCAATTCTATAGTTACTTTGCAACAATCAGCGTGTAGCGCATTATTGCGCGATTTTGAACCAGAAAACCGTGTCTGGGAGCCAGTTTTATGCTGAATACATTTATAATGCGTTTGCCATGACTCAAAAATTTTTCTTCATTGAATTGCATAGAAAAATCTGTTATAATGCAGTCGCTCTTATTTCGGGGCGGCTGTAATTTTTTTTCCGGGACTGAAAATGCTTTTTTATTTGGCTTTTAAGAATATCGTATCAAGAAAAAGCTCGTTTGTTATTGTTCTTTTTATTGCGTTTGCCGTTATGCTCATGGCTGTTATAAATTCAGTTTTTGACAGCACAGAAAACGGAATTGAAAAAGTTTTTTCCAAAAGCTTTACAGGTGACCTTGCGATTTTTCCTAAAAGTGATATTCCGCTGAGCCTTTTTGGAGACGAAACTCCGGTAACGGGAACTCTTACAAAAATAAATACGCTTGTTCCTTTTAATGAAATTTCCGACTGCCTGAATTCGATTCCTGAAATAGAAAAAAGTGTTCCGCAGGTAACGGGAACAGCCGCTTTGGAATTTAACGGGGAAAGAACACCTGTATGGATTTTTGGAGTTCCTGCCGCAAAGTATTTGGACTGTATGTCTGCTATAAAAATTCTTGAAGGCTCGCCTTTTTCAGATACTGAACGAGGCGTGATGCTTTCAAAAAAATATGCGCAGGAAATGAATATCTCTATTGGAGACACAGTTCAGTTTCTTGTTGTTGACGGTCCGACTTTTAGAATCCGCGCGGCAAAACTTTCCTGCATTTATGAATATCCTGTTGAAAATTCCACGCTGGATAGAATTGTTCTTGCCGATGCTTTTACTGTCCGTTCGCTTATGGATATGTCTGAATCTGTTGCGGACACTTCCTTTATTGGAGAAGAAAAAACAGATTTGCTTGAAAGCGATTTGGATATAGAATCTCTTTTTGACGATGCGGAAGATGTAGGTGCAGTTGTTGTCGAAAATCCGTTTGAAGAAATTCAGCCTGCATTGGAAGAGCCAAAAATTTTTGACAGTTCTTCCTGGAACTATGTAGTCTGCTCTCTTTCTCAAGGTGAAAATTCAAAAAAGACAATAGGAAATTTAAATAGAATTTTTAAAAAGAATTCCTGGCCAGTGCGTGCCGTTGCCTGGAGAACTGCCGCCGGAAGCACAGCTTTGTATCTTTACTGGATGCGTGTAATTTTCAATGCGGGTGTAATTGTTATTCTTGTGGCAGGATTTATAATCATAAACAATACGCTTGTTGTAAATGTCCTGAATCGAACTCAGGAAATTGGAACTTTAAGAGCGCAGGGAGCTTCAAGAGTTTTTGTTTCGCTTCAGTGTATGGCCGAAACTTTTATGCTTACAATAACGGCTGGAATTTTGGGCTGCATTTTGGGAGCTGTATGCACAGCCGTATTGTCTTCCATGAATATTGAATTTAAAAATGTTTTTTTGATTCAACTTTTTGGAACTTACCATCTTGTTGTTTCTACGTCGTTTTCAATTATGTGCAAGTCAATGCTTCTTTCTGTCTTGCTTGGACTTTTGGGCTGGATTTATCCTGTTAGAACCGCTTTAAAAGTTAATCCTGTTCAGGCTATGCAGGGGGCAGTCTAATGAATTATGTTAAGCTTTCCGTCCGCTCGTTGCTTTTAAGGTGGCGGCAGTACATTTCTCTTTTTTTTGTTTGCGCTATTGGTGCCGGAGTTTCACTTTTTTCTTTTTTTCTTATAAATGGAATGTTGTATTCTCTTTCTACGAAGACTGAAATTTATTACGGCGGAAACTATCAGTTCTTAGGCGGAAGAAATAATTTGGAATTTTACGATTGCCGGGAATTTGTTGAAAAACTTTCTGGTGTTTTTCCGGCTGGAACTGTTATTTCCCCAAGGTTTGATTTTGATGCGGATTCTGCTTCTTTTTATTATGAAGGAGTTGAAGTCCGTCAGCGTGTAATAAAAGGCGTTGACTTTGAAAAAGAAAAAATTCTGTTTTCAAAATTCAATTACGTGCAGGGAAGCGCAGACAGAATTGCAGGAACAAACGGCATTTTGATTTCAGAAAAAATCGCATCCATGCTGGAAGTTTCAACTGGAGATTCCATAACCTTTATGCTTAGAACCGGGCCTGGATACATAAATACTGTTCAGCTTGTTGTAAAAGGCATTTTCAAAGATTCAAGCGTGTTTGGAACTTACACTTCTTATGTTGACATTGATTTTCTGCGGAAGGCTTATTGCTCTCCGGAATTCTATGCAAATAGAATCGGAATATTTTTTCCTGATTCAGTTCCTTCTACAAAAGACTCTTTAAAATATCAGGCTCTTCTTGAAAAAGAATTCAATATGTTCAAGTTGGTTAATGATAAGTACGATTTTTATGATCCGCTTTTAGCCGGACAATTCAGTGAGCCGATTTATGCGTTTATAGTTTTGGACGCAAACATGGAAGATTTGGGCGTTATAATTGACGCAATGAAAATAATAACTTCGCTTGTAATTGCGGCTCTTGTAATAATAATTGTCGTTGGAATCAGCGGCACTTATAAAGTTATTGTAATGAAGCGTATAAATGAAATCGGAATTTACAAGGCGATTGGAATGGAACGTGGCTCTGTGATTTTGCTTTTGCTTAGTGAAGCATTTGTGCTTTTAATTTCCGGCTGTGCGTGTGGCTTGGGATTTTGCTTGCTTTTGGAATTCATTGTAAAGCAGTTCAATTTTTCTTTTATTCCGGCGTTTGATATGTTTTTGACAAACGGATATATTGTTCCCATGAACTCTTTTTGCGGCGCAATGCTCATTTTTATGGTTATAATTATTACTACAATTACTGCGGTTTTGTTTTCGCTTAGAGCCGCTATAAGAATTACGCCAGTTCAGGCATTGACTGTAACAGAATGAATTTATGCTTGTTAATAATTTAAAACTTAAAATATTTAATGGATGGACTATGAAAAGTTTTAAGAAAATTGTCAGTTTTATTTTTTTTGTTTCCGCAGGAATTTGTGTTTTTGCGGCTTCCCATGATGAGCTTTTAAAGCAGGCGCAGGAAAACACAGCTTTTTACGGAACGGATTTTAAAGGATTTTATTCAGTTGTTCAAGAAAAGCCCGGTGAAGGAAAAAATGCTACAGAGGCAATTATGTACCGCAGGGACAGCGAGTCAAAATGGACAATTCTTGTTACAGGACCTGCAAAAGACAAAGGAAAAGGCTATCTTCAGTATGACAACAATATCTGGTTCTATGATCCTGCCGACCACAGATTTACATTCACAAGCGCGCGGGACAAATTTCAAAATACAAACGCGAACAATTCAGACTTTGCGCCGCAGTTTTACTACAGGGATTATTCAATAGAAAGTTCTTCGGAAGTAACGCTTGGAAAACTTGAATGCGTAATGTTTGTGTTAAAGGCAAAAGTTCAAAATGTGGATTATCCTGAATTACGTCTTTGGGTTACAAAAAATGACGGGCTTGTGCGCAAAAAGGAAGATTACAGCCTTTCCGGCCAGAAGCTTAGGACAACCGCGATTCCTTCGTATCAGATAGTTCAGTCTGCAAGTCAAAACTATTATATTCCTGTAAAAATGCTTATCACGGACAATCTGCGCGGAAAGAAAATCGGCGAAAAAACTCAGTTCGAGCGCACTCAGATTACGATTACAAATATAACTTTTGACCGTGTTGAAAATTCAGTTTACACAAAGCCATATCTTGAGATGATGAGCGAAAAGTAAAATGAAGCGGATTTTTTTTATAGCGGTGTTTTTCTTTTGCGTTTCTCTTGGTTTTTCTCAGGCGGAAGATGATATTTCGTTTGATGATGATTTGCTTTTTTCAGAATCAGAAGACATTGTTGTTGAGCAGTCCGATGCTTCGGAATACGTTTCTTCCAAGCAAACGTTGAAGATTGGAACTTCCGAGTATTTTATCCCGCTGAAATTCACAGGTCATTTTGAATCTGACTTTGGATACTATGGAACTAAGCACAATCAGAATTCCGAAAATAATGAATTTAAGAATTCAGTTTATTTTGACTTGGCGAATTATATTTATTTTATGGCGCGTCTGGACAAAACACTTTCTGTGCGCGGAACAACCAGCGTAAAATTTCCGCCAAAAAAAGATTCCATAAAACTTGACGAGCTTTATTTTGACTATCTGATTTGGGACAGAATTTACATTACAGCAGGAAAGAAGGAGACTACCTGGGGATATACAAGACTTTTCAGCGGAGAAAACGCATACAGCCTTTATACAGATACCGACTACGAGAAGCTTACCGAAGAAGAAAAAGAGCAAATCCGCCAGACAATTGAAAAGCAAGGCTATCTTTACACAAATATTTTAAGCGACAGTTCCGACACCGTTTCTGGACTTTTGCGCATTCCTTTTTGGACTGGAACTTTGTCTGGAATTATTTTGTACAACGGAACTTCAACAGAGCCTGAATTTGAAGACATTTCGGCGGCTGGTTCTCTTGAAATGACATTTTTCCATACAACTTTCAATATTTTTGGAAGAAAAAATCCAAAGCCGGAAACTGGCTCAACTCCAGTAACTGTCGGTGCAGAAACAAAACGGACTGTTTTTGGAACAGATCTTTATTTTCAGGGAATCGGAAAACTTGCGGATGATCACCGCGATATTTCAAAGTATGTTTTTACAGGCGGATTTTATCATTTGTGGGACGGACGTGATCCGAATTTCGGCTTGAACTTTGAATTTCAGGATTCTTACAACAAAGAACTTGAAAAAAACAGCTGCCGAATTTATCTTGATATGGGCTTGAAGCGTCTTGGAAAAAATAAAGACATGAAGCTTGGCTTGCAATGGCAGCATATTATAAAAAGTGAAACAGAAGATGACAAAAGCGGTCTTGTGAAATTTGGCTTTATAAAATCAGGGCTTTTTCCAAATGCGGAATGGAACACAGGTATTGAAGTCCGCTATCATCAGATTGATGCAAACTACGAAAATAAAATTTACATGATCCGGCTTGGAAGCTCAATTCAGGTAAAAATGGACTATTAAACTGTTGTTTGTGTTGATTTTCTACAGAAATATATATAATATTATTTATAGGATATTTCTGAATTTTTTTGCAGATTTTTTACATTATAAAAAGCGAGGTGCTTATGGCTGTTCAGCCTATAGATCTTTCTACCATTTATTCTCAGATGGATAAGATTGGGCAGTTTAATGCTTCGCAAGTTCAGACTGCAAGCATGTCGAACAGGCAGCATCTGGAAAAAACGGCTCAGCAGCAGACTCAAAAAGCCCAGACTGTTACAGAAACTTCCCAAAGCGAAGATTCTGCAAAAATTAAGGCTGACGTGAGTCAGGGCGGAGGAGCTGGACAAGGTCTTTTGCAGGGAGAAGGAAAATCCGCAAAGCAAGAGCCAGAGATTAAAAAGCCTACTGTCTACGAAATAAAAGATCCGAATCTTGGACAGCATATTGATATTACAAGCTGAAAAGAAATGCCGTTTGCGTTGACCATTGCTGTTTTTATAATATTTTTCAATATACTCATGTGGGTTGTCTTTTTTAATAAGTTCAACGCTTTTTTTTCCACAGATAAAATTATTGAAGAAACCAATGAAAAGGCAAAAGAAATTATCAAGAGTATAAACTTTAACGCTGGAAGAAGCATCGACTTAATAGAAGATAAAATCAAGCAGTTGAAAGCTGTTTCCGCAGAGGCTGAACGAAAAATCGGAATGCTAAAAAAAGAGCTTTCTCTTGCTGAAAGCTCAAAATCATTTCAGAAAAAACTGGACTCTGCTTCCAAAAATTCCTTTATGCAGGGCGACTTGTTTTTTACAGAAAAGGCGAAAAATGAGCTTGGAATAAAAAATCTGCCCAGACCGGAAGTTGAAGTCAGGAAAATTCCCGTAGTTGAGCCTGAGCTTTTTATGTCGGAAAATCCTATTGTTCCTAAAAAAGACTTTAAAGTACAGGTTTTGGAACTGCGCGCCCTTGGAATTCCGGCAGAAGAAATTGCAAGAAAAACAGGCCGAAGTATTCAGGAAGTAAAACTTGTAATAGAATTTTCTTAATTTTTTATAATTTTTGCGGACTTGTTTTAATAAATATTTTCCCAAAATAGCTTTTTTTTCTTGAACTTTGAAACGAATCAGAGTATATTTTTATCTATGAGTAATTTGAAATTTAAAAAGGTCAAATTTGGAACTCTGTATGATGGAAGAAAAGTTCATTTGTACACAGTTTCAAATGGCTCCATGAGCTTTTCTGCTATAGATTATGGATGCACAATTACAAGCATTCTTTTACCTGCAAAAGGCGGAAAAAAAGTCGATGTTCTTTTGGGCTGTTCAACTTTGGAAGGCTATGCTTCTAGCGGCAGCTGTTTTGGAACTGTAGTTGGTCGCTTTGCAAACAGAATCGGCGGCGCTGCTTTTTCTCTAAATGGAAAAACTTACCAGCTTGATAAAAATGACGGCGAAAACTGTCTTCATGGCGGCTTCGACCGTTACGAAAAGAAGCTGTGGTCTGCAAAAAAAATCCGTACTGACAAAGGTCTTGGAATTGAATTTTCACGAATAAGTCCTGCTGGCGAACAAAATATGCCTGGCAATTTGAAAATAAAAGTCACCTACACATTAAATGAAGACAATGAGCTTACTTTGGATTATTTTGCCAAGACAGACGCTCCAACTCCAGTAAACCTTACGAACCATGCTTATTTCAATTTGAAAGGCTATGATGGCGGTTCTATTGAAGATCAGGAACTCAAGATGGATTGCTCAAAATTTGTTGAAGTTGACGAGCATCTCATTCCGTCTGGAAACCTTTGTTCTGTTGATGAAAAAAAAGCTTTTGACTTTAGAGTTCCAAAACTTATTGGCAAAGATATAAAAGAAACTGGCTCGGGATATGACCATGCTTATTGCATTGATTCATATAATGGAAGTTTAGTTGAATTCGCGGTGTTAAAAGATCCTGCCAGCGGACGCACAATGACAGTTTCTACAACGTTGCCTGCCTGCCAGATTTATACAGCAAATTTTATTGATGGAGTTGGAAAGAACGGCTATCCTTTAAAATCTCATGACGCTGTCTGCATGGAAACTGAGGCTTATCCTGATGCTCCGAACCATGAGAATTTTCCAAGTTGCATAGTAACTCCAGAAAAACTGTACCATGAAACTACGGTTTATAAATTTGGTTTTTAGTTTTCAGCAATTATAGAAAAAATATAAAGAGGTTGTGATGGACATTCAATTACAGGAATTAATCGAAAAAATCAAAAAGGACGGTGTCTCCAGTGCAGAATCTGCCGCCCGCAAGATTATTGCCGATGCGGAAAAAAAAGCCGCTTCAATTGTAAGCGATGCTGAAGTTAAAGCTGACAGCATAATAAAAACTGCAAAAGCTGAAACTGATCGCATGGAAAAAGCCAGCGAGGATGCTATTGCGCAGGCTGGACGAAACCTTATCATTTCATTCCGCGACGGAATAAACAAGGAACTTTCCTCCATTGTAAATTCCGAAACAGAAAAAGCAATGGATAAGGATTTGCTCAAAAAATTGATTCCTGAAACTGTAAAAGCTTGGTCTGCCAATCTGGATGTGGATGATGTTTCACTTCTTTTGCCTGCAAAGGATTTAAAAGCTCTTGAGACAAGCTTGAAAACTGCATTGAAAGCAAAAATTGCAAAGGGGCTTGTAATAAAAAGCGATGCTTCCCTTTCTGCAGGGTTTAGAATCGGCTCGAAGAATGGCTCTGCATTTTATGATTTTAGCGCAGAAGAAGTTGCGGCTTTGTTCAGTGCATATTTGAATCCAAAGACAACAGAAATTATGAAAAAGGCTGCTGCAGGAATTTCAGAGGAAGACCCAAAGCCTGCTGTAGAAGAAGAAAAGAAACCGGCGGCTTCAAAGGCTAAGAAAACTACTGCAAAGCCAGCGGCAAAATCACGTGCAAAAACTACAAAGGAAACAAAATAGTGGAACATCTCTATTATTTGGTTGCCCAGCTTCCGGCAATTTCTGTAAATGATGACAGTTCTCAGAAACTTCCGCTTACAGTTGGATATTTCAAGGATTTGTGCAGCCGTTTTATGTCTGAAAAATCTGCGAAGCTTGCTGAAAAACTTACGCTGGAACCTCCTGTTGAGCCTGTTTCAACTGGTTCAGTTTTCCTTGATGAATGGTACGAAAAAGAAAGATGCCTTCGACTTGCATTGGCTCAAATCAGGGCCTTAAAAATGAAGAAAGATATAAAGGATCTTCCTTCTGCAAGTGATGGTGAGTCTATTCAGGCCGCTCGGACTGCTACTGGAATGGACAGTCCTTTGGCGGCGGAGCAGTATCTTAATCAGTACCGTCTTGGAATTTTGGATCGGATTTCGCCTCTGGACAATTTTTCAGTTGATGCGGTTTATAGCTATGGACTGAAGTTGATGCTTGCCGAGCGGATGAAGAAGTTTAACAAGGATGAAGGCTTGGCTTCTTACCACAAAATTTATGATGAAATTCTTGGAGAAAAGAAATGACTGATACAAAAGGCAAAGTTGTTGCTGTCAATGGAAACATGGTTTCTGTTGAATTCGATGGAAAGGTATCTCTCAATGAAGTAGGCTACGTTAAAGTTGGCGGAAAAAGCCTGAAGGGAGAGGTAATCCGTATCCGCGGAAATACAGCGCAGATGCAGATTTACGAAATGACAAATGGTATTTCAACAGATTGTTCTGTAGAATTTACTGGAGATTTGCTTAGCGTTGAAGTTGGTCCTGGTCTTTTGGGACAGGTTTATGATGGATTGCAGAATCCGCTTCCTCTTCTTGCTGAAAAATCTGGATACTTCCTTGAGCGCGGGGTTTATCTTCCTGCTCTTGATGAGAATAAAAAATGGGAATTCACTCCTACTGCAAAAGAAGGCGATAAAGTTTTTGCAGGCGACAGTATAGGAACTGTTCCAGAAGGACCTTTTACTCATAAAATTCTTGTTCCTTTCGGATTTCTTGGAACTTATACAATCAAAAAAATTGCAAAGGCTGGTGAATATAAAATTCACGATACTATTGCAACTCTCGCTGACGAAAAAGGAAAGTCGGTAAATATCAGCATGAGCTTTAAATGGCCTGTAAAACGCGCTGTAAATTGCTATGCAGAACGTCTTAGCCCGGATGAGCCGATGGTTACTAAAGTCCGTCTTATTGATACATTTTTCCCTGTTGCAAAAGGCGGAACATATTGTATTCCTGGTCCGTTTGGAGCTGGAAAAACTGTTCTTCAGCATACAACAAGCCGCAATGCCGATGTTGACATTGTAATTATCGCAGCCTGTGGAGAACGCGCTGGTGAAGTTGTAGAAACTCTTACAGAATTCCCTGAACTTAAAGATCCTCGCACAGGTCGTTCTCTTATGGAACGCACAATCATAATCTGCAATACGTCTTCTATGCCGGTTGCTTCCCGTGAAGCTTCTTGCTATACAGGTGTTACTCTTGCAGAATATTACCGTCAGATGGGACTTAATGTTCTTCTTCTTGCGGATTCTACTTCAAGATGGGCGCAGGCTATGCGTGAAATGTCTGGACGTTTGGAGGAAATTCCTGGTGAAGAAGCGTTCCCTGCATATTTGGAGTCAACAATCGCTTCTTTCTATGAACGCGCGGGAATTGTAAAGCTCCGCGATGGAAATGTTGGTTCTGTTACAATCGGTGGAACAGTTTCTCCTGCTGGTGGAAACTTTGAAGAGCCTGTTACTCAGGCAACTTTGAAAGTTGTTGGCGCATTCCATGGTCTTAGCCGCGAACGTTCCGATGCGCGCCGTTATCCTTCTATTGATCCGCTTGATTCCTGGTCAAAATACAAATCTACAATTGGACATAATCTTGTTGAGTTTGCTCGCAATGTCTATAAAAGAGGCGCAGAAGTCAACCAAATGATGAAAGTTATTGGTGAAGAAGGAACAAGCCTTTCAGATTTTGTTATTTACTTGAAGAGTGAATTCCTTGATGCCGTCTATATGCAGCAGGATAGTTTTGATGAAATTGAAGGCGCATCTTCTGTAGAACGTCAGAAATATGTTTTCAATAAAATTGTTGAAATTCTTGGCTCTGACTTTGACTTTGAAGAAAAAGACGATGCCCGCAACTTTTTTAATACTTTGCGCCAGAATTTCATTGATATGAACTACAAGGAATTCAAGAGCTCGGATTTTACAAAAGCTGAAAAAGTCATAGAAAGTACTTTGTCTTCAAAAAATGCGCAGGTATCTAACGAGGCAAAGAAGCTTCTCAAGGACGGTGAATAATGAATAAAGTATATAGCAAAATTGAAAGCATAAACGGAAGCGTTATTACTGTAAAAGCAAAAGGCGTAAAGCTTAATGAACTTGCTGAAATAAACACAAGATTCGGAAAGTCCCTTGCTGAAGTGAATAAGATTGACGGCGATACAGTTTCATTGCAGGTTTTTGCTGGCGGACGCGGTGTTGCTACAAATGACCAGATTCGCTTCTTGGGACACGAAATGCGTGTTTCTTTCAGCGAAAATTTGCTTGGACGTATTTTTAACGGTTCAGCAGAGCCAAGAGACCACGGTCCTGCATTGACTGAAAATCTTGTTGCAATCGGCGGTCCTTCTGTAAACCCTGCAAAACGTATTAATCCAAATAGGATGATGCGTACAAACATTCCAATGATTGATGTTTTCAATACTTTGGTTGTCAGCCAGAAAATTCCTATTTTCTCAATTTCAGGTGAACCTTACAATCAGCTTTTGGCCCGTATCGCTATGCAGGCACAGGCTGATGTTATTGTTCTTGGCGGAATGGGCTTGAAGTATGACGATTATCTTTACTTCAAAAAAACATTGGAAGAAGGCGGCGCATTGAGCAAGACTGTAATGTTTGTTCATACTGCTGCTGATCCGACTGTTGAATGCATTAAGATTCCGGATCTTTCGCTTGCAGTTGCTGAGCAGTTTGCGCTTCAGGGAAAGGACGTTCTTGTTCTTCTTACAGATATGACAAACTTCGCGGATTCAATGAAGGAAATCGCAATTACTCAGGAGCAAGTTCCTTCTAACCGTGGTTATCCGGGAGACTTGTACTCTCAGCTTGCAAGTCGCTATGAAAAGGCTGTTGACTTTGCTGATTCTGGCTCTATAACGGTTTTGGCTGTTACAACAATGCCTGGCGATGACGTTACACACCCTGTTCCTGATAACACTGGATATATTACAGAAGGTCAGTATTATCTTAAGGGCGGACACATTGAGCCTTTTGGTTCTCTTTCCCGCTTAAAGCAGCAGGTTAACAGCAAGACTCGCAAAGATCACCGTTCTCTTATGGATGCGATGATTCGCCTTTATTCACAGTACAAAGATACTCTTGAAAAAAAGTCAATGGGCTTTATTATGAGTTCTTGGGACGAGAAGCTTTTGAAATACGGAGAGCTTTTTGAATCGGAAATGATGGATCTTACGGTGAATATTCCTCTTGAAGAAGCTTTGGACACTGGATGGAAAATTCTTGCGGAATGTTTTGATAAGGCGGAAACTGGCTTGAAGTCTGAACTGATAGAGCAGTTCTGGCCAAAAAACTAAGTCTGAGTATTAAGGATTTATTTTATGGCAAAATTAAAACTGACTAAAAACGAGCAGAAGACTCAAAAAGATGCGCTTAAAATGTATCAGCGTTATCTTCCGACTCTTACGCTCAAAAAGCAGCAGCTGCAGTCAGAAATCCGCGCCATAGACGAAAAATCAAAATCTGTCCGGGCTGAAAAAAAGGCTTTGGAAGAGGATTTTGAAAAATGGATTTCGGTTTTCGGTGAAAAAGATGCCTTTAAGCCTGATATGGTTACTGTAAAAAATATCAAGAAAGGCTGGGGTAACATTGCCGGTGTAAAGATTCCTGTTTATGAAGGCGCAGATTTCGGACGTGGCGACTATAACCTTTATTCAACTCCTCTTTGGATTGATATGGCTGCGGATAGAATGGAAAAAGCGCTTGAGCTTGATTTGGAGGCGGAAGTTCTTGACGAGCAGGTAAGGCTTTTGGCAAAAGAGCTTCGCACAACAACTCAGCGTGTAAATCTGTTTGAAAAAGTAAAAATTCCTGAAACAAAAGCTAATATCAAGCGCATAGGAATTTTTCTTGGAGATGAGCAGGTCAATGCTGTTGTACGCTCAAAAATTTCCAAGAAAAAACTTCAGGCTGATGCTAAGGAGGCTGAATAATGGCTATTGTGCAGATGAAAAAAGTCTCTTTGGTTATTCTTGATTCAACAAGAAAGGCTTCTTTAAAGCAGCTTAGAAAAGCTGGAGTTCTGCATTTGGAGGCTGTGGAAGGCTCTAGTCCGGCACTTTCTGCTTACAGGGAATCTGCTGCGGAAACTGACAAGGCCATTTCTATTCTTGATGAAATAAAAGAGTCAAAAAAGTCTCCTGCTTTAATTCAGGAAAAACTTGACAAAGATTCAGCTCGGGAAAAGGCGAAGGAAATAATATCTTTAAGCGACAGAAAAAAAACGCTTTTTGATTTAATTTCCCAGAATAAAAATGAACTTGCCCGGCTTGAAAAATGGGGCGACATAGATCCTGAGGAATTTAAGGCTTTTGCAGAAAAAGGAATTTTCCTATATATGTATGAAATTCCTTCTGAAAAGTACCAGATGATTGGCGAAGATTGCGAAACTGTTCTTGTAAATTCCATAAATAAAGTTTCTAGGTTTTTGCTAAAATCAGAAACAGAACTTGAAGAGCGTCCTGCAGGTCTTCCGGCTGAAGCGTATGCTGTTCCTTTGCCTGAATATTCTACTCGTCAGATGAAGAAAAATATTGTAGATGACGAGCATGGAATTGAAGCAATAGACAAGAAGATTTTTGCAGAGAAAAAATTCCGCACTGCTTTGCTTGATTATAAGAAGCAGCTTGCCTCTGATATTGAATTTGAAAATTTGTACAGCGGCATGGAATCAGAATCTTCAAATGAAAATTCTGATGGCGAGGAAACGAAACTTGCTTGGCTTACAGGGTATATTCCAGTTGACTCAATGAAAAATTTCAAAGTTGTATGCGCAGAAAACGGTTGGGCATTTGTGGCTTCTGATCCTGCGGATGATGATCCGGTTCCTACAAAGCTAAAAAACAATAAGCTTGTAGAACTTATTTATCCGCTTACAAACTTTCTTGATGTTACGCCGGGCTACCATGAGTATGATATTTCAGGCTGGTTCTTGCTCTTCTTCTGCATTTTCTTTGCAATGATTTTTGGAGATGCGGGATATGGTGCATTAATCTGCGCGCTTGCAATTGGGCTTATGGCTAAAGGCGCAAAAAACGGAAAGGCATTTTCTTCTGTAAATGTGCTTGTCTTTTTGCTCGGATTCAGTACAATGTGCTGGGGTGTTTTGACTTGCACTTGGTTTGGTATAGATTCAGCAAAACTTCCAAAATGGATGGTGGATTTGTCTTTTGCGCCGATTTCACCTGCAAAAGTTGGATCTGATGTTTCTAATACTAACCAGCAGATTTTCTGTTTTATCCTTGCTATTGTTCAGCTTAGCATTGCCCATATAAAAGGAATTCTTCGTTATAGGAAATCCTTAAAGTGCCTTGGAGAACTTGGCTCTTTGCTTGAGCTTTGGGGAATGTACTATGTTGTAATGGACATGGTTGTTGATGCTGTAAAATATCCGCTTGGAATTACAGAAGAGACTTTGTATTTCTTTGGAATCGGCTGGCTTCCAATTCCTTATGTTGCGCTTGGTGTGCTTTTCTTTGGGTTTGCATTGAATTTTATATTTTCAAATTATGACGGAAGTATTAAAGATTCTATTTTTGAAAGTCTAAAGAATATTATCAGCGTGCTTTTAGGAATTGTAAATGTTTTCAGCGACATTGTTTCTTATATACGCTTGTGGGCCGTTGCTCTTGCCGGTGCAGCTATAAGCAGTACAATAAATACAATGGCTGGACCTATGCTTGGCAAGCTGATTATGGTTGGTTTTGGCGTTATTCTTTTATGCTTTGGTCATGGACTGAATATTGTGCTGAACCTTTTGTCTGTTATTGTTCATGGTGTGCGTCTGAATACACTTGAATTCAGCCAGCATCTTGGAATGTCGTGGAGCGGAACAAAATATTCTCCGTTCCGTGAGGAAAAATAAAATTTGAATTACGGCGGGAATTTCTGCCTAAAAAATTAGATTAACAACGCAAATTTGCGTAAAGGAGTATTTATGAACTGGGGAATGATTGGTGCTGGTGTTGTAATGGGAATTGCCGCGATTGGAAGCGCAATCGGTATTGGAATTGCAGGTCAGGGAGCAATTGGAGCTTGGAAAAGATGCTATTTGAATAACAAGCCTGCTCCTTTCCTTTTGGTTGTTTTTGCAGGAGCTCCGCTTACACAGACAATTTATGGCTTTCTTCTTATGAACACAATGAGAACTTCTACAGCTGATCCTTTGTTCCTTCTTGGACTTGGAATTGCTTGCGGTCTTTCAATGTGCATGTCTGCTGTTGCTCAGGGAAAAGCAGGTGCTGCTGGCTCTGATGCTTTGGCGGAAACTGGAAAAGGATTTGCGCAGTACATTATGGTTGTAGGTCTTTGCGAAACAATCGCTTTGTTCTCTATGGTATTCGGAATGATTGTTTGCTAAAATTTTTCATTCTATAAGAAATTAAATTGCCCGGAGCTTTTTTGCTTCCGGGTTTTTTTGTCTAAAAATAAATGCAAGGACAAACGCATTATAAATGTATTCAGCATAAAACTGGTTCCCAGGAACCGTTCCTTCGCGCAAAC
>OBLI01000777.1_pt1 | contig 33393 bp, 25 predicted proteins | sample 1519701 | NCBI WGS metagenome assembly OBLI01 (sample SAMEA3663005, study PRJEB22513) | pig gut metagenome | biome: pig gut; feature: pig-associated habitat; material: faeces | place: France | collected 2012 | reverse complement strand
AGCGCATCGTGGGTGAACTCTATCCAATTAAATCCGAAGGTAAAGTTACGCAGTCCGGTTTTACTATATTTGTTGCAACTTTGACGCTTGAATGTTATACTTTTCTCAAAGCAATTGCATATTTTTCCATAGTCAGGACGGACAGTACTTGGCGAGCCGTCTGTATCATATATTCTATTTTATCATTTCAGATTATCCCGGAAAATCTTGCTTTTATTTTCAACTATATTTTAATTTAAGCAGGATTTGTACGGATAAGGGACTCGTTTTCATACAGATTCTGCGGCTTACACAAGGAGAAAATTGTATGGCAAACAAAGAGTACAAAAGTGATGTGTTCAGCATGCTTCTTCAGGACAAGAATCGTGCGTTGGAAGTGTATAATGCAATCAATGGAACGGACTATGACGATCCGGAACTGGTTGAGATGACAACTTTGGACGATAAAAGTTTCTCCCTTTTCAGAATTGTGTGTTTCTTAACCTAACAGTATAAATATACATTTCACAAATTACACATGCATTATAAAAATTAAATGTCATACGCAAAGGCTTTTCAGAACTTCTGGAGAGCCTTTTTTCACGTCCTGAAAAACTACACTTTAGTAAGAATAAGAAAATATTTATTTTTATTAAAGGAGTGAAAGTTTATGGCACTGACAGACAAAGAACTACAGGAGTTTATTGACAGTCTTTCTACAGAAGAACTGGAACAGTTACAAACGCAGTTGAAAGCAGAAGAAAGTTCTGACTCTCCAAGAGTACAGCCACAAGCAGGCAAATCCAAACTCTCCTGCTGTCCCTACTGTAAAAGCACCCATTACAAAAAACATGGATGCACTTCTTCTGGCATGCAACGCTATATCTGCAAGGATTGTCGTAAAACATTCAGCGAAAACCATGGAGACAGCCTCAGGTACACCCATCTCAGCAGCGAGCAGTGGAAAACAGTCATACGGGGGATTGTTTATGATCACTCCCTGCCCGTGATTGCGGCAGATGCCCATATCTCCGTAAGCACCGCCTGGCTGTGCAGAATTAAAGTGAATCAGGCAATCGCAACTATGTATGGGTACAGTGACCTTTTCAAAGGACTCGCCGAAGCAGACGAGTACTATTACCGGGCATCCTTCAAGGGCAAACGCAGCCCGGAGTTCTTTATTTACATTCTTCACAGAATGCCGCGTCATCACAGAAACTATGCACAACGGGTACAATATTTACAGCAGGCTGGTTTATATGACAGGTTACAAAAAGAGGACCCGGATTTCCTGGAATACCTGCTCTCTGGAGAGTCAGAAAAAGTAAAACGCGGCATCAGCAACGAGCAGATCTGCATCCTCACCCTGATTGACACCACAGGGGAACTCTATATTGAGCCTGTTGCCGTTGGAAGGCTGGAAAAGGCAATGGCAAAGAGCAAGCTGAAACCAAGGTTTATCCCTGACAGGAGCAACGTACTTGTCACAGATGACCACAATGCATATAACCGTGTGCTCTATGGAACCAAAGCCAGACATGAAGTGGTTCCGGCGGGACAGCATGCCACAGGGAAATACAACCTTGCAAAAGTCAACGGTCTCCACAGCGGTATGGATTCCTACCTTGACAGATACAAAGGCAGGGCATTTTCAATTAAATACCTTGACTTAAATCTCATGCTTTTCTGGTGGCTCCAGAAATACAAAGATTACCCGGTAGAAGAAAAGGTTCAGGCACTTTATAACATAATGAATGACGAAATTCCTGATCTTGACACCAAGGAACGGGTGAATCAGGTCACCATGGCAGAATTACAGTCAAGGGAAATCAGTCTTGATACAAAAGGAAAGTTTCCAACGAGATTGTAGAAAAATGCATCGAGTTTTCAGGTTTATGCAGGGAGTTTTTCAAAAACTGCACGGACATCCCCCTTTTAAGCACAGACGTATGTAAACGACATTAAAATATGTAGAGGTACTTAAATTTTTATACAGTGCCCTTGGCACTGTTAGAAAGGGGTACCTGATTATGGTAAGCGCAGCAGCAAAAGGAAAATCGTATGAGGAACTGATCGTGGATATTTTGAACCAGAGTGGTCTGGAAGCATGGAGAACAAATAAGGCGAACATCGCAGATCCTGTACAGTACAAGGCAGGGTTTGACGGGGGCGTGGATATCTGCGCAACTTTCAGTCACAATGGAAAAAACGCATATAAGGAATTCCTGTTTTACATCCAGTGTAAAAACCACAAAGTACCGTTGGAAAAGACCGCAGTTGCAGAGGTTTATGCAGGAATGCATGTAAGAAATGCAAAGGCAGACAACTGTATTCCTGTGGTCTTTTCCACATCAGATGCGTCAGAAGAAACACGGCTGTATGCAAAACAGCTGGGTGTGGAACTTATCCTGCCACATGAAATGAGTATGATCATTCAGGCAAAAAAGACAGGCAAAGTGCCATATGACAATTATGGAATACTGATGCGGACAATCCTTTTCTACCATACACATGACGAGGTCTGGTTTGATACACTTCCTGACAACAAAAACAACCTTGCAATGGTGTCCATGGCAGACCAATATATGGATTCTGCAAAGAGTGAGTTTGACAAGGCTGAAGTTTATCTGAACAACGCAGCAGCTTTGGAGCAAAGGGCGCTGGAAAACCGGAAAAAAGCACTGGATATCCAGAAGGTTGCAGTTTACAGGAGTCTTTGTGCCTGTGAAAATCTCAGACCTCACAGGGACAGACAAAAGAAGGACTCTGCGGAGGATGGATAGCTGGAAAAATGAAGCATACCCTGCTGAAATTTCTGGCAGATACCATGGACTATGAAGAGGTGATCCATGGTGTGGAAGAACTCAACAATGACCAGCTTGTAGTAATCTTTGAAAAACTGAAAGCACAGCTTGCAGAAAAACAGCATATAGAAAACAGGGATTGCAGACAGGCAGAGAAAGCCTGTGTGGAAAAAGATGGGCTTTCTGAAAATGGAAACAAGCCAAAGGCAGAACTCTCCTGCTGTCCGCACTGTGGTTCCCTCTCTTTTAACAGGCACGGCAAGACAACAGGCGGTGTGCAGAGGTATCTCTGTAAAGACTGTGGCAAGACTTTTACAGAAAATTACGGGCTTATTACACACTACACACATTTACAGGACTGGCAGTGGCTGGAAGCAGTGCGCGGGACGATCAATGGGGAATCACTGACGAATATTGCAAAAAACATGAATGTGAGTACCGCCACGGCATGGCTGTGCCGCATAAAACTGTACAAAATGATTCAGGACATTTATGGCTATTGCGATACATTTAACAGCATTACCGAGGCAGATGGCACTTATGTCCGTCTCTCTTTCAAGGGGAAAAGAGACAGGAACTGGTTTATTGACACCCTTGGCAGACTTCCAAGGCACCATAGGACAAAGGCAGAACGGATTGATTACATAGGGAAAGATTTCAACAGGCTTGCAAAGTCAAAACCACACTGTTTAAGGGAAATGATCATTGGCAGCCAGAAGAAACTGACAGGCTGTGACATGATTGACAGGAACCACCAGCAGGTCTGCATACTCACTGCGGTTGACAGGAGCAACCATATTTATGTGCAGCCAATCAGCGCAGGTTCGGCAGACAGCAGTGATGTGAAGAAGTACCTGCAGGACAGGTTAAAAGGTGAGGCAGTTCTGGTTACAGATGGGCATCACAGTTACAAATATCTCTGCCATACAAACAATATCCGTCATGTGGAAATCCCCAGTAAACAGCATTTCTCAGGAACGTTTAACCTTGGACGGGTGAACAGCCTGCACAGTTCCCTGAAGCGGTTCCTTGGGAAACATGCAGACAGACCCGCGACAAAATATCTCGACCTTTACCTGATGATGTTCTGGTGGCTGGAAAAACAAAAGGAACAGAGCAAAAATGAACTGATGCAGAGACTGTTCCATATCGTGACAGGATATGTGGATAACGCGACACGGGTAAAAATGAAGCGCATTACCTACAGGGGCATTACAGGACGTGAACTGCCGATAGACACAAAAGGATTCTTCTGACACGAAGCCGCAGGCAGTGTTTTTGCATGTCTGATAATAGAAAAGAAAACCTGTTTTTGAAGGGGGTGATGTACGACAGTGGTGGTCTGCCATAAGCAGTGTGGATTTCAGGTCTGCATGGGTGAAAATCAAATGACCTGTAAAGAAAAATTTTGTATACAGCAGGTTTGCAATTTCAGGTTTATGGCGGTAGAATAAATAATGTAAGGAAAGAGAAAAAATAAGAATAACAGCAAAAAAGTGGAGGTAGAGACAAATGAAGATTTCAAAAAAGCTGGTAAGTTTCATGCTTGCACTGGCAATGGTGGTGACTGCCATGGCGGTTCAGACAGTGCCTGTACAGGCGAAAACAAAAGCAAAGGTAAAAGCAGTTAAGGTCACAAACGTAAAGAAGAATAAGGTTACCATTTACCAGGGAGATAACCTGACCTTAAAAACCAACTACAAGGCAAGTCAGCTGAAGTTCAAGACATCTGACAAAACTGTTGCGACCGTTTCAAGCAGGGGTGTCATTACAGCAGTGAAAAAAGGAAAGGCAAAAGTTACAGTGTCACTGAAGAAAAATGCAAAAGTAAAAAAAGTAGTGACTGTAAAAGTGTCTGATACATGCATTGTTTCCTATTCAGATAAGGGTGGAAATCATGTAAAAGAAGTATATAACAGCCGTACTCAGAAATATACTTATACAGTAAGTGTAAACGGTGTGGATAAATATTACAATACTGATCTTAATGTATCATTCCGGTTTGAAACAACAGAGCCGAGAATGGCAGCTACTAACTATACGGGAAAAGTACAAAATTACGGACCTGGTATTAAATACTGTACATTTTTATGGGTTTGTAATTCTGCAAATGACCCAGATTTGGTAAATTTTGAAAAAATGACAGATGATGACTGGTTTAAAGCATATAAGTTGAGTACAGAAGACCGTCAAAAGTCAACTGTTGAACGTTATGAGGATGATAAATACTATAAATATATAGTTGCAACACCCCAGAATTCTTATACATCATTGATGGATTATGCTGTATACTTTAAGGATAAATCCACAGGACAGATATACTCGTTTACACATATTGCAAGCCCTAATGAAGAAATGAATAAGACCCATCGTGAAATGATGGAAAGCATCCAGCTCTTAAATTAACAAGTTTAATCATAAGACCGATCCCCCGGTATGGAAACATCCGGGGGATATTTTTGTGCATTAATCCCTGCATTGAAATAAGAAATAAATAAAAATATTTATTTTTAAGAAAGGAATTTAAGGTGCAGAAAATGGAAAAGAATACACATGAAGAACATAATAAGACAGCAGATACGTTTGATATTAAACGTGGTGCAGAGGCGGTTGCACTGATTGGAGCCATAGCTATTACAGAAGAAATCATAACATCTAATGAAAAGATCAGTGCTCACGCAGCTTGTAGAGGCTGCAGAAATGGATGCAATAATAATTGTGATGGATGTAGTGACAATTGTTATACAAGATGTACAGGTTCGTGTTTAGATACCTGCAAAAATGGATGTGAAAATATATGTGGTCATTGCGAGGGAGGCTGTGTCCATAACTGTGCCGCCTGTGATAGTGGTTGTAAAGGATGCCTTGGAGGCTGCGGGCGTGGCTGTGATGGTTCATGTGAGGGTTGTGATAACACATGCACTGGAGATTGTACAGGTACATGTGCTGGCTGCGATGATACATGTCTTTCGGGCTGTTACAGTGGATGTAGTGGCTGTGGGGGTAACTGTACTGGCTATTGTAGAAATGATTGTACCGGGTGTTCCGGAACCTGCAATGCCAGCTGTTTTGGAACCTGTACTGTATTATGTGCAACTGCCTGTGGTGCAAGTTGTTTTGAGGACTGCACGGGTTCATGTTCTGTCAACTGTGCCAATGACTGTGTTGGCACATGCACAACTGCCTGTTCTGACGATTGTACATATGGGTGTAAAGGATCATGTAAAGATTCATGTACAGATACCTGCATAGGACAATGTTTAGGTACATGCATAGGGACTTGTAGTACAGGATGTAAAGAAGGATGTCATAATGGATGCAAACAGAGTTGTGAAAATACATGTATTGGTGGTTGCAAAGGAAGCTGCAAAATGACATCTGCAGGTGGCATAATAAATCCAGCAGAGCCCGGAGAACAGCCATCCAGCACTAATAAAGACAGAATACATACTGTAATTGTTCCTTAACATAAAGGAATAGTTTATCGGAATAAGAACTGATACTCAAACAAAAACGAGTATCAGTTCTTTATTTTTTGTGCAGATAGTTTTATCCAATTAGCATAAACAATTTTTTACCGGACAAGATCGAAAATGAATAAAAATTATAAAAATATGTATAATATACAGTTTCAAGCCTGAACTATGCATTGAGAACACTTTTCTGAAAAGGGAGAAAAGTTTTTCGCTTACCGTAAGGAATGATGCTTCCTTCATTCTTGATGCGAATCTGAGTCTTTATGAGCATCAGTCAACCTATTGTCCGAACATGCCGTTGAGAGATCTGCTTTATTTTGCAAGTATTATTCAGAAACGGATTAAGGCGCAGAAGCGTGATATTTATGGTGGAAAAATTTTGAAGATTCCGGTTCCACATTTTGTTGTGTTTTATAATGGCAAGGAGGAAGCTCCGGAGCAGTATGATTTGCGACTTTCGGATGTGTTTGAGCAGGAAACGGAGCATCCGGAGATTGAGCTTGTCTGTCGTGTCTATAATATCAACAAAGGCAAGAATGCCCAATTGCTGTCCAAATGCCGGACATTGCGCGAATATATGTATTTTGTGGATAGGGTGCGGAAAAATAATGAGATCAGTGGAAACCTGGAAGACGCGATCAGGCAGGCAATCGATCACTGTATAGAAGAAGATGTGCTCAGGGATTTTTTGGATGAGCACCGGGAGGAGGTAATGCATGTGATGACATTAGATTATACGTTTGAACGAAGGCTGGAAATGCAGCGTGCCGAAGCAATTGAGGATGGCGAAAAGATTGGAAGAAAAGAACAATTATCGGAGCTCATTCAAAAAAAGATACTGAAAAACAAACCTTTGGATCAGATCGCGGATGAACTGGAAGAATCTCCGGAAACCATCCGTCCACTATACGAAAAAATCAGGCAAGAAATGCAGCAATAACGCCAAAGGAGTGTGGATATCCATGCTCCTTTTTGCATTCACTTTTGAAGAAAGATGCCTTGACCGATTATGCTTAAGGGTGTAAAATATTCAGGTTGATGGTTACCGTAAGGAATCAATCAGCAAATACAATTACATTTTGCATGGACGAATGTTCGCATGTAAAAGAGGGACGGACTGAAAGAGAAGCCGTCACCTGGAATAGGAGGAAAAATGCGTAACACTAAGACAGCGGAGCTGGTTCTGACAGCTCTATTTGCAGCAATCATCATTATTATGGCGTTTACCCCGCTTGGGTACATACCACTCGTGGTGATCAATGCAACCATTATTCACATCCCGGTTATCCTGGGAGCACTGTTCTGCGGACCGAAGAAGGGCGGGTTCCTTGGATTTGTCTTTGGACTCACCAGTTTTATCAAGAACACCGTAATGCCGTCATCTTTGTCAGCATTCGTATTTTCACCGGTACTTGCAGCAAGCATGGTTGGAACAAGCGGAATTTTTAAGAGTGCATTCATCTGTTTTGTACCGAGAATTCTTGTGGGAATCCTGCCATATTATGTTTACCTTGGAGTAAGGAAAGCTGTGACATCAGAGAACAAGAAGATCTGGTCAACGGTACTCAACGTACTGATCGGAGTGTTCCTTCTGGTCGGATGCCGTGCTTTTATCAATAAAGTATTCGATGCCAACCTGCTTTCGACAGGAGCGGTATGGGCGATCAGTGCGATCGTCGGTGTCGTTGTATTTGCGGCTTTGGAAGTGTTCACACTTAAGAAAAGCGGCAGCGTATCCGCATTCATCTATGCGGGTGTGGTCGGCGCAATGACCAACACAATTTTCGTTATGGGCGGAATCTTTGTATTGTACAAGAACGCTTATGCGGATGCACTCAGCATCGATCCGGGTGCCGTACTCGGAGTCATCGGCGGAGTCATCAGCTTTAACGGCGTGATCGAGGCAATCGTTGCGGCAATTATCGTTGCGGCACTCGGCGTTGCATTAAACAAGATCAAGCCGATTCAGAAGTAAATCATCATCTGTTTTTGATAGAAATTCATAGGAGGAATGGACATGCTGAGGGGAAAATGCGTTGTTCTTGGCGTAACGGGAAGTATTGCGGCGTATAAGATTGCAAGCCTTGCAAGTGCGCTGGTTAAGCTGCATGCAGACGTCAATGTTATTATGACAAAAAACGCAACTAATTTTATTAATCCGATTACGTTTGAGACGCTGACCGGCAACAAATGTCTTGTCGATACGTTCGATCGTAATTTTCAGTTCAATGTAGAACACGTGGCACTGGCAAAGCGTGCAGATATTTTCCTGGTCGCACCGGCTTCCGCCAATGTGATCGGCAAGATTGCAGGCGGCATCGCGGACGATATGTTGACCACAACCATTATGGCGTGCAAGGCTCCGAAGCTGATTTCACCTACTATGAACACGAACATGTTTGAGAATCCGATCGTGCAGGATAACCTGAAGAAGCTTCAGGACTTCGGTTATGAGGTGATTCAGCCGGCGAGCGGATATCTCGCTTGCGGTGATACCGGGGCAGGCAAGATGCCGGAGCCGGAAACACTGCTTGCATATATTCTGCGAACGATTGCCTGTGAGAAGGATATGGTGGGCAAAAAGGTGTTGGTGACTGCGGGACCAACCCAGGAGCCTGTCGATCCGGTGCGTTTTATTACGAACCATTCTACGGGTAAGATGGGCTATGCCATCGCAGAGAACTGCATGCGACGGGGCGCAGAGGTCACACTGGTCTCCGGACCGGTACAGATTGCGCCTCCGTTGTGTGTCAAAGTCATTCCGGTAGTTACAGCAGCAGATATGGCAGTTGCGGTCAAGGAATGTTACCCGGAGCAGGATATTATTATAAAGACGGCCGCTGTGGCGGATTACCGTCCGGCGCATCCGGCAGATGAGAAAGTTAAGAAGAAGGACGATACATCAGTAATGGAACTTGAGCGTACCGAAGATATTTTAGCGTACCTTGGGGCACATCGAAGAGACGGGCAGTTTATCTGCGGTTTTTCGATGGAGACAGAGAACATGCTGGAGAACTCCCGGGCAAAGCTTGCCAAGAAGAAGGTTGACATGATCGTTGCCAACAATCTGAAGGTGGCGGGGGCAGGATTCGGGACCGATACGAATGTCGTTACGATCATCACGAAGGATGATTGCAAGCAGCTTGAACTGATGAGCAAAGCTGAGGTTGCATCTTCAATCGTTACAGAGATTCTTGACAAGATGAAATAAAACAGACAAGTTGAGAGAAATGAGAACCGATTCGTACATCTTAAATGTATGGCGGTTCTCTTTTTTCTTGCAAAATAGCGCAAATGTGCGTAGTATAGTATACAAGTTGCGTACAAGTAAACTTATATAAGTACAAGTGAGGGCATATATGGCTGTAAATGAGGGAAAACAATTAAAATATTTTCAGTTAATGGAGGATCTGAAGGAGAAAATTTTATCCGGCGAGATTCAGGCGGGGGACAAACTTCCTTCTGAGAATGAGCTGTCCGGCGAGTATGGAATCAGCAGGCAGACGGTTCGTAAGGCACTCCAGATGCTGCAGAGTATGGGTTATATCTATGCGGAACATGGCAGAGGTACGTTCTGTTCGGAACTTGCGCGCCATACACATACTTCGAAGAATATTGCGGTTGTGACGACGTATCTGTCGGATTACATTTTTCCGCGTGTCATTGCGGGAATCGATTCTGTGCTGACCTCCCAGGGATATAGCATTATCCTCAAAAATACGAGAAACTCACGTTCAATGGAAGCAAAATGCTTAGAGGAATTGCTGCAGAAGGACATTGATGGTGTTATTATTGAGCCGAGTAAGAGCCAGATTTTCTGCAAACACACGAACTTGTATGATAAATTGGACGAATATAACATTCCATATGTGTTTATTCAGGGATGTTTTGAACAGATGAAAGACAAGCCACAGGTGCTGATTGATGATTGCAAGGGCGGATATATGATCACGAAATATCTGATCGAACTGGGACATAAGCATATCGCAGGCGTTTTTAAGGCGGATGATACGCAGGGACAGAACCGGCACAAGGGATATGTGCGTGCATTGCAGGAAGCGGGTATGCCGTATGATCCGGATATGGTTGTATGGTTCTACACGGAGGACCGCAAGATCCATCCGTATGAGGGCATTCAGAATATTGCGAAAAACAAAGAATTGGACGCGGTTGTCTGCTACAATGATCAGAATGCGATGGGAGTGATCCGGGCACTTGAGGCACTTGACTTGAAGATCCCGGATGATGTATCGGTTACGGGATACGACAATTTTTATATGGCGAATCAGTCGGACTTTCGTTTGACATCCATCGCGCATCCGCAGGAAAAATTAGGCGAGATGGCGGCAGAATTACTGCTGGATCTTGTGGTAAACGGGGAGAATAGTGAAAAACAAAAGATTATGATCGAACCAGAATTGGTGGAAGGGACTTCGTGTAAGAGGAGGTAGTTCAGCCCCTACCCATACATTCGCAAAACCGTACAAGCAAGCTTGTACTTTCCCGCAACGGTGTTGCTGATTTTGCTCATATATGGGGCGGTGACTCTTACAAGGAACAATTCAGGGCTCCTGCACATAATTCGCATTTCCGAACACTCCGTGTTCTTTCTCGCCTCTTCGAGGCTAAAAATGCTCATATATGTGTGCGGAGCCTATTCGGACATATGTGTAAAGCAGCGCCTCTTACGTGCGAGCACGACGATTCGTTGCTTTACCCATACGTCCCTGAATAGTTCCTTGTTTTCTAAAAAAACAACTTGTAAAGACGTTCGTACAAGTTGTATTCTAATCTTAAGATAAATGATTACGATCAAGATATCAAATTTAGGAGGGGTTACAAATGGAATTAAAGAAATATCAGTTTTGGTTTTGTACAGGTTCACAGGATTTGTACGGAGATGAGTGCCTTGCAAAAGTAGCGCAGCATTCAAAGCAGATCGTGGATGAGTTAAACAAGTCAGGAATGCTTCCATATGAGGTCGTATGGAAACCGACACTCATCACAAACGAGCTGATCCGTAAGACTTTTAACGAGGCAAATGCGGATGAGAATTGTGCCGGTGTGATCACATGGATGCATACATTCTCACCTGCAAAGTCCTGGATCTTAGGTCTTCAGGAATACCGCAAGCCACTGATGCATTTACACACACAGTTCAATGAAGAACTTCCATATGACAGCATCGATATGGATTTCATGAATGAGAACCAGTCTGCACATGGTGACAGAGAGTACGGCCACATTGTAAGCCGTATGAGAATTGAGCGTAAGGTTGTTGTCGGACACTGGAGTGATCCGGTTGTTGTCGGCAAGATCGCAAGCTGGATGCGTACTGCAGTTGGAATCATGGAGAGCAGCCATATTCGTGTTATGCGTGTCGCAGACAATATGAGAAACGTAGCCGTAACAGAGGGCGACAAGGTAGAAGCACAGATTAAGTTCGGATGGGAAGTTGATGCTTACCCGGTAAACGAGATCGTAGAGTCCGTTGCAGCGGTATCGCAGTCTGATACAAACGCTTTGGTTGATGAGTATTATGACAAGTATGACATCTTACTTGAGGGCAGAGATCCGGAAGAGTTCAAGAAGCATGTAGCCGTACAGGCACAGATTGAACTCGGATTTGAGCGTTTCTTAAAAGAGAAGAATTATCAGGCAATTGTAACACACTTCGGAGATCTCGGCGCATTAAAGCAGCTTCCGGGACTTGCAATCCAGAGACTTATGGAAAAAGGCTATGGATTCGGTGCAGAGGGAGATTGGAAGGTAGCCGCTATGGTACGTCTCATGAAGGTTATGACAGCCGGAATGAAAGATGCAAAGGGAACTTCCATGCTGGAAGATTACACATACAACCTTGTTAAGGGTAAAGAGGGAATTCTTGAGGCTCATATGCTTGAGATCTGTCCGTCTATCGCAGATGGCCCGATCAGCATCAAATGCCAGCCTCTTTCTATGGGTGACAGAGAAGATCCTGCAAGACTTGTATTTACATCAAAGGAAGGACATGGTATTGCAACATCCCTGATCGATCTTGGAAACAGATTCCGTCTTATCATTAATGATGTAGAGTGCAAGAAGACAGAGAAGCCTATGCCGAAGCTTCCTACAGCCACCAACTTCTGGACCCCGGAACCGGATATCTACACAGGAGCAGAAGCATGGATCCTTGCAGGTGGTGCACATCATACTGCATTTACATATGACCTTACTGCAGAGCAGATGGGCGACTGGGCAGCAGCAATGGGTATCGAGGCTGTATACATTGATAAGGATACAAAGATTCGTGACTTCAAGAGAGACTTAATGCTTGGAGAGGTCTTCTACAGATAAGATAAAGCAACATTCCGCTCACTCACACAGTGGAGTGGGCTGAAAAGTTAAGCACTCATATTTTGGAGGGAAAACAATGACAAACAAAGAGGCAATTACAGCCGGAAATACATCACTTGGAATTGAATTTGGTTCCACACGAATTAAAGCAGTACTTGTCGGACCGGATAATGGTGTCCTTGCAATCGGAAGTCATGAGTGGGAGAATCGTCTGGAAAACGGAATCTGGACATATTCACTTGATGATATCTGGAACGGACTGCAGGATTGTTACAAAAATCTTGCTGAGGATGTCAAGACACAGTATGGCGAGACACTGACAACAATCGGTTCCATTGGATTCAGTGCAATGATGCACGGTTATATGGCGTTTGACAAGGATGGAGAACTTTTGGTTCCTTTCCGTACATGGAGAAATACAATTACCGAGGAAGCAGCTGCAAAGCTGACCGAGGCATTTTCTTATAATATTCCGCAGAGATGGAGCATTGCTCATTTATATCAGGCAATCTTAAACAAGGAAGAACATGTTGCCAATATCGCATTTTTTACAACGCTGGCAGGTTTTATTCATTGGAAACTGACCGGCGAGAAAGTTCTTGGTGTCGGTGACGCATCCGGAATGTTCCCAATCGATAGTACAACCGGTGATTATGATGCCGGGATGCTGGCAACATTTGATGAGATGGTTGCACCATTGGGATATCCGTGGAAGATTACAGAAATTCTTCCAAAGGTATTATCTGCAGGCGAGCAGGCAGGTGTACTTACCGAAGAGGGAGCAAAGCTTCTTGATCCAAGCGGAAACCTAAAGGGTGGAATTCCGGTATGTCCGCCGGAAGGCGATGCCGGTACCGGAATGGTTGCGACAAACAGTGTTGCAGTCAGAACCGGAAACGTATCTGCAGGAACTTCTGTTTTTGCAATGATCGTACTGGAAAAAGCGTTAGAGAAAGTTCACACAGAGATCGATCTGGTTACAACCCCTACAGGTGAGGCAGTTGCAATGGTACACTGCAACAACTGCACATCTGACTTGAATGCATGGGTTAACTTATTTAAGGAATTCGCAGAGAGCTTTGGCATTGAAGTTGACATGAATAAGCTGTTCTCCGTACTTTATAATAAGGCACTCGAAGGCGATGCTGATTGTGGCGGCCTGTTAGCTTATAACTATTTCTCGGGTGAGAGCATTACCGGATTCGAAGAAGGACGTCCTCTTTTTGCAAGAACACCGGACAGCAAGTTTACGCTTGCCAATTTCATGCGCGTGCATTTGTTTACTGCGCTCGGTGCGCTCAAGAATGGACTTGATATCCTTCTTAAGGAAGAACATGTACAGATCGACAAGATCTACGGACATGGCGGTCTGTTTAAGACTCCGGTTGTCGGACAGCGTATTATGGCAGCTGCCATGGACACACCGGTATCCGTTATGAAGACGGCCGGCGAAGGCGGTGCATGGGGTATTGCGGTACTCGCTTCCTATATGAAGGACAAGAAAGATGGCCAGTCACTTGCTGATTACTTAAATGATGAAGTATTCGCGGGTCAGGAAGGTGTAACAGAGGAACCGATCGCTTCTGATGTTGCGGGATTCGATGAATTCTTAAAGCTCTACAATGCGGGACTTCCGATCGAACGTGCAGCAGTTGAGACAATGAAACTAAACTTATAGAAGAAAAGAGGATCATCATGCTTGAAGAATTAAAGAAACAGGTATATGAAGCAAATATGGAACTTCCGCGCAGAGGCCTGATCACCTATACATGGGGCAATGTCAGCGGGATTGACCGTGAGAGCGGTTATTTCGTTATTAAGCCAAGCGGCGTGGATTACGATAAGTTGAAGCCGGAAGATATGGTTGTTATGGACCTTGAGGGAAACAAGATCGAGGGTGACTATAAACCATCTTCCGATACACCGACCCATCTGGAACTGTACAAGAAGTATCCTGACATCGGAGGTGTGGTACATACACATTCGCCGGAGGCAACTTCGTGGGCACAGGCCGGAAGAGATATTCCTCTTTACGGAACTACACATGCGGATTATTTCTTTGGACCGATTCCGTGTGCAAGAAGTCTGACACCGGAAGAGATTGATGAGGCTTATGAGACGAATACCGGTAAAGTCATTATCGAGACATTTGAGACTCGTGGCATCAATCCAATTTATACACCTGGCGTGCTCTGTACAAATCATGGACCGTTTACATGGGGCAAGGATGCGGCAGAGGCAGTACACAATGCGGTTGTGCTGGAAGAAGTTGCCAAGATGGCAACCCGTACGGAACTGATCAATCCGAAGGTGCAGCCGGCACCGGATTGCATCCGCGATAAGCATTTCTTCCGTAAGCATGGAGCAAACGCTTATTACGGACAGAATTAGTTAAAGTAAAAACTACTGATACAATTTTTTCATAGTTTCCTAAAAAGCTCCTTCTTAAGAACCTCCCCTTCCCCGGGGAGGTTTTTAAACATAAGCATTTCTTTTTGACGATGGAGGAGAGACCTTATATAATAGACATATAATGATGTGGGGATATTTTCGATGATGCAGAAGAAAAAATCAAAAAAGAAAGTTGCTTTTTCCATCCGGAATAAAATATTGGTATTGCTCTCGGTATCAACACTCCCTTTTTTACTGGTGAGTGTATATCTTTTAGTAACGATTGCAAGATATAATCGGACATATAACGATATTGTCGATCATCTGACGATTGCCAATAATTACAATATCAGTTTTAAAGAAGAGATGGATGAGAGTCTTTACAAGATTGTTGTCGGATATGTATCAATCGATACAATTTCTCAGGATGAGACATTAAAAAATCCATATATTATGATCCGGAGTCTGCGATCGAGCTGTACTGAGTTAAAGAAGGTGACGGAGGATTATGAAAGCCGGCTGTGGCTTGACAGCCTGCTGCGTAATACCGATACACTCGAGAAACGCGTCACAGATATTCTTGAGAATGTTCATGAAGGTAATCAGTACGATACGAACATTAACGAGCTGGACAATAATATCTATATTATGACGGAATTGATCCAGGATGATATTCAGTATTATATCTACTATCAGACGAACAATATGGAAACCGTTACAAATGTGATGAATGCAAAGGTGCGTGCTTTTATTATCTTACTTTCCGTGCTGCTTTGTGTATTGGGCGTGGCGGTCGCTGTGGCAGCCTTCCTGGTGACTTCCGGTATTCTCCGCCCATTGTGGCAATTATATGATGCCACCGGAGAGATCGCGGAAGGTAATTTTGCTGTCCGTATGAATGCGAAAACAAGCGATGAGGTTGCTGTGTTAAGCCAGGGATTTAACGATATGGCCGGAAAAATGCAGGAACTTGTTGATAAAGTAAGAGATGACGAACAAAAGATGCGAAAGGCAGATCTTCGTCTTTTGCAGGAACAGATCAACCCGCATTTTTTGTACAACACGCTTGATACGATCGTTTGGCTGATCGAATGTAACGAGGCGGATCAGGCTGTGGATATGGTTGTTACTTTGTCTGATTTTTTCCGTATCGTGCTTAGCAAGGGAAAAGAATTTATCAGTATTCGTATGGAGGAACAACATATTCGAAGCTATCTGCAGATTCAGGGAGCTCGCTATAGTGATATTATGGATTATCATATTGCAATTGATCGTTCCTTATACGGATACCAGATTCCAAAACTGACATTGCAGCCGATTGTAGAAAATGCCCTCTATCATGGAATCAAATATAAGCGCTCGCCCGGAACGATTACGGTAACAGGAGAAATGCTGGAGGGAAATATTTATTTTACAATCTGTGATGATGGTGCCGGAATGGATGAAGCAGAGCTGAATCAACTTAGGGAAGATATATCGAAACCTTGCAAAGAGACGGACCGCGGATTTGGACTGGCCAATGTCAATGAACGTATCCGAATGTATTTTGGAGCGGAATACGGGCTGACGATCGATTCAGCTCCGGGTAAGGGAACAAAAGTTACGGTTATGATCCCTGCTACTTTGGAAAATCATGAATTATTATCGGAAGGAGGCGGACAAAGTGGAGCGGAAACGTAGAATGCGTGGATATATCGTAGTATGTCTGCTGTTTGCCCTTCTTATGTCTACGGGATGTACTTCAGCGCAGCAGGATTTCAACTCTGAAGAACGGCCGTATCCGGATGAGGACATGACTGTGATCGGTGTCTCGCAGCTGGGAAGCGAATCGATGTGGAGATCTGCAAATACGGCATCAATCCAACAGGTGTTTACAAAAGAGAATGGTTATTTCCTTATGTACAATAATGCCCGGCAAAAGCAGGAAAACCAGATTAAGGCAATACGGAGCTTTATCTCACAGCAGGTCGATTATATTATTTTTTCACCGATCGTGGAGAGCGGATGGGAAACTGTTTTAAAGGAGGCAAAGGAAGCAAAGATTCCGGTTATTATTATGGACCGTAATGTAGATAGTGATCCGTCATTATATACCGCATGGGTTGGATCGGATTTTACGGAAGAAGGACGCAACGCCGGAAGGTGGCTTGAGGAGGAACTTAGGGGTAAAAATTTCAGTCATAGTCAGGTGAATATTGTGATTCTGCAAGGGACACCGGGATCTACGGCGATGCTTGGAAGAACCGAAGGATTCCAGACGGTTGCGGACAGACATGAAAACTGGAATATTCTTGCATGCGAGAATGCTGATTTTACTACAGCAAAAGGCAAGGAAGTGATGTCTGAGTATTTGAAAAAATATAGTGACATCGATGTGATTGTCTCGCAGAATGATGATATGACGATCGGTGTACTCCAGGCTATAAGCGAAGCCGGATATACGACCGGAACAGGTGGTGATATGACACTGATCTCTTTCGATGGAACAAAGAGTGCGTTAGAAAAAGTGAAATCGGGTCTGATCAATGTTGATATTGAGTGTAATCCGCTTCTGGGACCATATCTGGAAGAAATCGTGTGCAAGTTGGAGAATGGAGAACCGGTTGATAAGATCAACTATGTAGAGGAGAAAATTTTTACACAGAAAAATGTGTTATCCGTATTGGATAACAGAATTTACTAATAAGACTAATAGGGGATAGAAAATGTTAAAAGTATTTTTGGTAGAGGACGAGACTGTAATCCGGGAGGGACTCAGAGATAAGATCCCGTGGGATCAGTATGGATACCGCTTTGTTGGGGAGGCTTCCGACGGAGAGATGGCGTTGCCGCTTATCCGCAAGACACGTCCGGATCTGATCATTACAGATATTAAAATGCCGTTTATGGACGGTTTGTCATTAAGTCGCATGGTCAAAGATGAGTTCCCGAAGACAAAGATTGTGATCTTAAGCGGATACGATGATTTTGAATATGCAAGACGTGCCATAACGATCGGTATTGATCAGTATGTGCTTAAACCGATTACCCGTGCGTCTTTGCGAACCGTTCTTCAGGAGATTCGGGAAAAAATTGAGCGTGAGCAGCAACAGGAGGATTATCAGACAAAACTTGCCGATGAGATGAGAGAATATGAGCAGTTTTCCATGAGACACTTCTTTGAGAAAATGCTTGAAGGAGAGATGAGTGTTACAGAGATTTACGAGGAAGCGGCCAAGAAATTGCTGGATCTCTCGGCATCCGGATATAATCTTATTTTTTTATATATGCAGGAAAATAAGAAAGGGATGCCGGAGAGCAATGTGAATCATTTTGTGCAGGTTCAGGAAGAAATTCTTCACTATTTTCTGCGATTCCCTCAGTATATTCTCTTTCGCTGGAATATCAACTGCTACGGAATCCTTGTCAGGGGAGACTGGGATCGTATACAGGAGGATACGGATCAGGCGGTAGAACAGATCCGTACGGTATGTGAGGCGGACAGCAGTGATTATGAGTGGTATGCAGCAGTATCGGATCCCGTGGAGCGGCTGAGTATGCTGCCGGAGTGTTATGATCGGGTCAGACAGTATTCGGCGTATCGTTTCATTTATCCGGAGCAGCATTTCTTTACAAAGCAGACGCTGCAGAACAATCTTTCGACGCTTGATGACACACAGATTGCTGAAGTGGAATACTCACAAATGTCACCGGAAATGATACAGGATTTCCTTGCAAAAGGAAGTCAAATGGAAGTGTACAGTTTTGTGGAGTCTTATCTGCAAAATGTTGGGGATGCATTGAATTCCAAGATGTTTAGGGACTATATTATTCTGAATATTCGTTTTGCAATCCTGGCTTTTCTGGAAACGATTGGGGCTTCCAAGGAAGATTATTATGACAGAATCGGAGAATATCAGGATCAGGTTCACATTGCCAAGGAGGAAGTGAATGTCTATTTTGCGGAAGCACTTCTTGCAGCATTGGCGATACGGGATGAACAGACAAGCGGACAAAGCAGCAAAATATTAAAGAATGCGATGGATTACATTGACGCACACTATGCGGACGAAACACTCACACTTGGAAGCGTTGCCTGTGAGGTACAGGTCAGTGCAAACTATTTGAGTTCTGTGTTTAGTCAGAACATGAGAATGACGTTTACGGAATATGTTACGGACAAACGCATAGACAAGGCAAAGAAACTTCTGCGAAGCACCGACCTTGCGACCGCGGAGGTCGCGGCACAGGTCGGTTATAAGGATTCTCACTATTTTAGTTTTGTGTTTAAAAAGACACAGGGCGTCAGCCCGAGAGAATATCGAAGCGGTAAAGGAGTGTAATATCAATCTTTGCCTGCTACGGTTGAAAAATCCAATCCAGGTTTGATGAATTTGCAGGCAATCCTTTAAGCGGGGCTAATGCTGTTTCCGTAAGTTTTTGCTCCAATTCATGCTCCCGGTGGGAAAGTGAGAGAAATGAAGGCTGACTTGTTCTGCAAAGATAACTGTGGTCGAACGAGACAACGGTAATTTCCGATAGACGCGGATCAGAGGACATATGTAGAGCACGGATAAGTTCATAGGCAATCAGGTCGTTGTGGCACAGTATAGCGGTACAGGATGAAAAGGATTCCTGTATCGCTTTTTTTATGAAGTCTGTATCGCGTTTTTGTATTAATTGCTGCAATTCGAAAGTGTGGAACCAGCGCACGGATGTATCCGGAAGCGGAAGTCCGTTGTCGCGTAAGGATTCGATCATTCCCTGATACCGTTCACTTCCGGAGAGATCGTCTGCGTAAAAGAGGGCTCCGAGAGAGGTATGCCCCTGAGCAAGCAAATGTTCTGTAAGCATGCGACTCCCGGAAAGATTATCTTCCCCGACACAGACAATTTTGTTTAGCTGAGGGTAGCTGTGGCGGAGAAAAACAATATGACATTGATTTCGGAGCAATGTGCGGTACAGATCCAGATTGGGATTGGGAAGTGTACTTTTGACCGGTTCGACAATGAGTACTCGTGGCGGATCAGAAAGAAGTTCCGAAAGGATGGAACGTTCCTTTGCAATATCATTGTCGGTTATGTGAACACGTAACATAAAATTTTTACGTTGAAGTTCATGACGAAGATGATACAGAAACGTTGGATAGGTATAATCCGAATCACTGGAGATCAGAATCGACACAATATTCTGATCAAATGAACGCAGCCGACCGGTAAGAAAGCTGCCGCTCCCTTGTCTTTTCTCAATCAAACCTTCCTGCGTCAGCTGCGCAAGTGCCTGGCGGACAGTCTGCCGGCTGACTTTGTAACGTGATGCAAGTTCCGCCTCGGTTGGCAGTTGATGCTGTCCACGTGCAGCGTAGTCCGGTAATTGTTCGCGCAGCTTTGCTGCGAGCCATTTATATTTGATCGCCATAAAATTTTCCCCTTTTTTGGAAATTAGAATTTGTACATTTAGTTACAGAATCGTAAAAAAACAAACTTTTTTACAAAAAAATGCTTTTGAGGCAAATGCTTTTTCAGTTTTCACAATGGATTATGGTGTTGAATCTGTCGCAGAAAGCGGATTTATCTTGCAAAATCATAGAAAAGCATACACTCTGAAGTAAAAAAATTACATCATGTCACAATTTGTATTTGTTTTAATAATATCACAGTAAATTTGTATTGTAAATAACTTCCAAATACGAAGAAATAAGAAAAAATGAGATTGCCCATAAAATGAACGGATGGTATAGTGAACTTACAAAAGAGAAGGGCCCAAACGAAACAAACAAAACAATTCAAAACAATGTAACATGGGAGGAAAAATTTATGAAGAAAAAAATCTTATCAATCTTAATGGCATCAATGATGGTATTCGGACTGGTTGCCTGTGGCGGCAATACAGCAAAAACAGACGGAGCAGGTGATACATCGGCACCGAGCAGCAGCTCAAGCGGAGATCTTATCAAGGTCGGAATTATTAACAATGATCCAAATGAGTCCGGATATCGTACAGCAAATGACAAGGATATGAAGGCAATGTTCACAAAAGAGAACGGATATGATGCTTCATTTGCATACAGCCTTAAGAATGATGAGCAGATTACAGCTGCACAGAAGTTCATTCAGGACGGCGTTGATTATCTGCTTCTTTCAGCAGCTGATACATCAGGATGGGATTCTGTATTAAAGGATGCACAGGATGCAGGAACACAGGTTATCCTGTTTGACCGTGTTATCGACGCGGATGAGAGCCTTTATGCAGCATCTATCGTATCCGACATGGATAAAGAAGGACAGACAGCCTGTGATTGGTTAAAAGCACAGAATCTTGATGAGTACAATATCATTCATATTCAGGGTGTTATGGGATCCGCAGCACAGAAGGGACGTTCCGGAGCTCTCACAGATATGGCTGCATCAGAAGGATGGAACATTGTAAATGAGCAGACTGCAGAGTGGAATGCAGAGAAAGCACAGCAGATTGTACAGTCTGTTATCGACAGTGGCGAGAAGTTCAATGTTATCTATGCTGAGAACGACGATATGGCAAAGGGTGCTGTAGCAGCTCTTGATAAAGCAAACATCTCACACGGTGTTGGCAAAGATGTCATCGTTATGGGATTCGACTGCAACCAGTGGGCTCTTCAGGAACTGTTAGATCAGAACTGGAATTACGATGGACAGTGTAATCCATTCCAGGCTTCTTATATCGCTGATGTAATCCAGAAGCTTCAGAATGGTGAAGAAATCACAGAGAAGACCATCATCATGGATGAGAAGGGCTTTGATGCAACAACCATTACTGCAGATGATGTGAGCACTTACGGAATCTAAACGCTGCACAGGCATTAGCACAAAATGATATTCTGCATGCAGGAATGACAAAATAAGCAGGTAAAAGAAGCGCGGCGCAGCGTATGAGGAAAACGCAGCGTCGCGTTTTTTGACGAATGAGCAAGGGGTGAATGAGCTGGTGAAAGAAAATGTAGTATTACAGATGAAAAATATCCATAAAAACTTTACAGGAGTAAAGGCATTGCAGGCGGTTGATTTCTCCCTGCGTGAAGGCGAAATCCACGCACTTATGGGTGAGAACGGAGCCGGAAAATCGACACTGATCAAGGTTCTGACCGGTGTGTATGAAAAAGATGAGGGAGAAATTTTCCTTGCAGGAAGTGACAAGGCGGTAGAAATCCATTCGCCGCAGGGTGCGCAGAATCTGGGAATCAGTACTGTGTATCAGGAAATTACCCTCTGCCCGAACCTGTCCGTTGCAGAGAACATGTTTATCGGACGAACGAAGGGTGTGGGACAGAACTGGAAGAAAATGAACGAGGACGCAGATAAGATTCTGAAGTCTCTCGATATTCCGGCAAAGGCAACGCAGCAGCTTTCCAGTTGTTCGATCGCAATCCAGCAGATGGTTGCCATCGCCAGAGCCGTAGATATGGATTGTAAAGTACTGATCCTCGATGAGCCGACCTCCTCTCTGGATGAAAAAGAGGTACAGAAACTCTTCGGGCTTATGAAGGATCTGAAAGCCAGAGGCGTAGGAATCATCTTCGTTACGCACTTTTTGGATCAGGTATATGAAGTATGTGACCGGATTACGGTTCTTCGGGATGGTAAACTGGTCGGAGAATATGAGATTGAGAAGCTTCCGAGAGTACAACTGGTAGCTAAGATGCTTGGCAAGGAACTTGACGATGAGGCTCAGATTAAGGATGAGACACAGATCTACCACGCAGACGAATCCGTTCCGCCGGTATTTGAAGTAGAACAGTTGCAGAGTAATGCAGGAATCAAACCATTTGATTTCTATATCAGAAAAGGCGAAGTCAACGGATTTACCGGATTGCTCGGATCCGGCCGAAGCGAATGTGTACGTGCCATATTTGGTGCGGATCGCGTGATCGGTGGCAAGATTAAGAAAAATGGAAAAGAAATCAAGATTTCAAAGCCTATTGATGCTATGAAGAACGGAATTGCTTACCTTCCGGAAGATCGTAAAGTGGACGGTATTGTCGGAGATCTCTCTGTAAGAGATAATATTATTCTTGCAGCGCAGGTATTGCGGGGATTCTTCCGCCCGTTCTCTAAGGCACAGGCGAATAAATTTGCAGACGAATATATTAAGCTGCTGGAAATCAAGACGGCATCGGCAGATACGCCGATCAAGTCGCTGTCAGGTGGAAATCAGCAGAAAGTTATCCTTGCCCGCTGGCTTTTGACCCATCCGGAGTATCTGATTCTGGATGAGCCGACACGAGGCATTGATATCGGAACAAAGATTGAAATTCAGAAACTTGTACTAAAACTTGCTTCTGAAGGTATGAGTGTCACCTTTATTTCGTCCGAGACGGATGAGATGCTTCGTACCTGCTCCCGTTTGATCGTTATGCGTGACCGAAAGAAGGTTGGCGAGATTACCGGAGAAGATTTGACACAGAGCAAGATTATGGATACGATTGCCGGAGGTGACGAGAAGAATGCCTAAAACACAATCATTAACAAAGAAGAAAAGTATCATGGATATGCTGAGCGGAAAGCAAATCCTGATTCCAATTGCAGCATTGTTGCTGCTGGCGGTATTTAATCTGATTGCAGATCCGTCATTTTACAAAATTACACTCGATGTAAATAGTTCCGGAAATCATGTATTATCCGGATATCTGATTACAATCCTGGATTATGGCTCGGAACTTGCCATCCTCGCAATCGGAATGACACTTGTTACAGCGGCTTCCGGTGGACAGGATATCTCCGTTGGAGCAGGCATTGCAATCGCCGGTTCCGTTATCTTACGCGTGCTGTGCGGAAGCAATTCACGTCCGGATCAGTTACAGGCACCGATTATCGTGGCATTTCTGGTAAGTTGTGTCGTTGCGATGCTTTTTGGAGCATTCAACGGAATATTGGTGGCGGGATTTAAAATACAACCGATGGTCGCAACATTAATCCTGTATACAGCAGGCCGTTCGATCGCGGCATGGATCAACAATAACGAACTCCCGGTTATCAGTGATCCTTCTTTCGGATACTTTGGTGGATTTATTCCGGGTATCCCAATCCCGACTCCATTCTTTATTGCATTGGCGTGTGTCATTGTGATTGCACTGGTTATGAAGTTTACGAACCTTGGGTTGTATACACAGGCAGTCGGCATCAATGAAAGTTCATCCCGCTTAAACGGATTGAACCCTGCATTCATCAAATTTTTAAGCTTTGTAATCCTTGGTCTTTGTGTAGCAGTAGCAGCGCTCATTAAAGTAAGCCGTATTTCGACCATTAACTATTCTGTTATTGCAAAAGACATCGAGATGGATGCAATCCTTGCCGTAGCACTTGGCGGAAACTCTTTAAGCGGCGGAAAATTTAATCTTGCGGCATCTATTTTAGGCGCATATGTTATTCAGTTTTTGACCACTACACTGTACAAGCTCAATGTTAAATCAGAAGCAATCTCAGCTTACAAGGCAATCGTTGTCATCATTCTGGTTGTAATCAGTGCTCCGGTGGTGAGAGAAAGATTTGCAGCCTTCTCACAAAAGATGAAGGTTAAAAATGCAAAGGAGGTAGGCTAATATGAAATCAAAATCTTTAAAAAAATTATCACTTTCGGATGCCAACCTGCTTTTGACCATCACGATCGTAGTATTCTTTTTAATGTATATTGGAGCAATGATTTTCGAGGGCGGCGGATTCTTAAAGCCGCAGACATTCTTTAACATTTTAAATGCAAATGGTGCATTGATCATTACAGCGTGCGGACTCAGCCTTGTCATGATCACAGGAAGCATTGATATTTCTGTTGGCGGTGTGGTTGCATTAGTCAGCATGTGCTGCGCAGTATACCTGGATTTTATGGGTGGAAACGTATTTGTTTCGCTTTTAATCGCTCTGGGAATCGGACTCGCATTCGGACTGGTACAGGGATTTTTGGTAGCATATCTGGATATCCAGCCGTTTATCGTAACACTTGCTGGAATGTTCTTTGCACGAGGCATGACATCGATCGTGCATACAGATCCGTTCAACGTGCAGAATGAGGCTTTTGTAAAACTGAAAGATACACGTGTAATTGTACCGGGAATGGGATCGGTAAACCGCATCGGAAAATATGTCAATGCATACGTTGAGATTGGTGTGATTGTTGCAATCCTGATTGTAATTATCATGTTTGTGTTACTTCGCTGGACAAAGCTTGGCCGTTCATTTTACGCGGTCGGCGGCAACCGTCAGAGTGCATTGATGCTTGGTATTAATGTCAAGAAGACAAGATTCCTGGCGCATCTTTTGAGCGGACTTCTGGCTGGCATCGCAGGTTATGTATATTTCCTGCATGTTGGTTCCGGAGCGGCAACACATGCAAGCGGTATGGAAATGAATGCAATTGCTTCTTCCATTATCGGAGGAACTCTATTGACAGGTGGTGTCGGCAATATTATCGGAACATTTTTCGGAGTACTTTCACTTAGTACTATTCAGAATATCGTTTCATCTGCAGGCCTTGATCAGGCTTGGTGGACAGGAATTACCATTGCAGTAATGCTTTGCCTGTTCCTCGTAATTCAGAGTGTTGTCCTCGCACGTAAAAAAAGAGGTTAGTAGTACTCATATTGAAAGAATGTCTGCTTTTGCCGAAACAAGTACAAAAGCAGACATTTTTTATGTCGAAATATAAAGTTATATCATTGCTAATTTGGGGTTATGAACGTATAATAAAAGTATCATTTTAAAAGGGAGAAGAAGTGGTCATATGAAGGGTACAGATGCGAACAAAAGCAAGCGGATTAAGCCTGATAAGATGGCTAAGACTGCAAGAAAGAAAAAAGTCACAAAAGCAAAGAGGGGAATAGAGGAATTCTATCGCAAGAAGAAAGTTGGAGACAAGTTAAAGTATGCGTTCGGAACAGTAATCGTAACCTTTATGTTTGCGATGCTGATGGCCTTTATTGCAATCATTCTAATGAATGCTGATACGAAGAAATTCTATGAAGAGGCCTATATGAGTAGCGTGGCACAAATGGAGATCCGCAAGGATGTACAGCTGGTGAGCAAGAATATTCTGTGGGCTCTGACGGTGGATAATACAGGTGCGGCACAATCCTATCTGAGTGCCGCGGACCTGGCGGCACAGAAAGTGGAAAGCAATGTGGAAGAACTCAGGCAATCCTATGCGGATCGGACGGCAGTAGATGATCTGCAGCAGGCGGTAAGTGAGATGGAAGATATCCGGGCGCAATTGATGGAACTTGCGCAGCAGAGGGAAAAAGCAAAGGCACTTGTAATTTTTAACGGTGATTATAATAATGCATTGGTTACGGTTCAGAATAAGCTGGTAATCATCGGAGATAATGCGACACAAGAGGCAACGACTCAGTATCGTGCGGCACGCACTACCGGAATCGGATCGATCATTCTGATGGTGGTTCTTGGTGTGGTGAGCCTGAATTTCTCAATCGTAATCAGAAAGACAATCACGAAAAATATGCTCCGTCCGATCAAACAGATCCAGAAGGCATCTGCGGATCTGAAAGCCGGCAATCTGGATGTGGATATCACGTATGAATCGACGGATGAACTTGGTCAGCTGGCAAATGATTTCAAGGATGCGTGTGCGACGCTTCATGCGATGGTAGAGGATACGGGAGTGCTGCTGGACCAGATGGCGAATGGAGATTTTACGATATCGGAAGATAACAAGAGTAAATATGTCGGCTCTTTTGTGGAGCAGTTTGAATCGATGCATCAGCTCGGAAGTCAGATGAGCGAAACGTTAGAGCAGATCAATGTCGCTTCCGAACAGGTCGCACAGGGTTCCGGACAGTTATCCTGCGGTGCACAGGCACTTGCGGAGGGGGCAACGGATCAGGCCGGTGCGGTGGAAGAACTGACAGCTACGGTTGAGAATATTACAGAGGTTGCGAATAATAATGCGGCAGCCGCAGAGAAATCTTATGAAACGGTAAGGGAAGCCGCAGAACATGCAGGACAAAGCCGCGAGGATCTGGAAAGACTGACAGAGGCGATGCAGAGAATCGATGCGACATCGAAGGAAATCCAGAATATCATTGGATCGATCGAAGATATTGCGGAACAGACCAATCTTCTGTCGCTGAATGCTTCCATTGAAGCGGCGCGTGCAGGAGAAGCCGGAAGGGGATTTGCAGTGGTTGCGGAACAGATCGGCAAGCTTGCGGGAGACAGCGCCAGAGCTGCTGTCAATACCAGAGATCTTTTAGGAAAGTCGCTTCAGGAAGTTGAAAACGGAAATGTGATCACGGAGAAGACGGTGGAAGCATTAAACCAGATTCTTGAGACGATGAACCGATTTGCGGATACTGCAAAGGGATCCAGTGAGTCCTCCAGAGAGCAGGCAGATATGCTTCGCCAGGTAGAACAGGGAATTGAGCAGATTTCTTCTGTTGTGCAGAGTAATTCAGCTTCGGCGGAAGAAACTTCGGCAACGAGTCAGCAGCTTTCGGCACAGTCAGATGAGCTTAAAACACTTGTCGGAAAGTTTAAATTGATGGGGCATGAGAACACGGATGAGGAAAGTTTCGAATAAGTATCCGTAAGACCGGAAAGATCATTGAAGATAGAAAAGAGATGGGGTGCCACACAAATTGTGCGGCACCCCATTTTAGGGAAGGAAATTTAATAAAAAGAAGAATTAACCCATAATTACTTCGACAGTGACATCACTCTTGCCATCCGGAAGAGGAATGGTATTACCGTCTACAGCAACACCGTCAACCGTCATAGAAGCTACGCCTTTTTCCACGTGGTTCGGGTTTTTTACACTGATGTGGTAAGTCACACCACGGAAATCACGTTTTGCTTCAAAACCATCCAGAGAAGATGGAATACAAGGATCCACCGTCAGTCCGTCATAATCCGGACGGATTCCGAGGATGTACTGGGATACATCAAGGAAAGTCCATGCGGCGGTACCGGTCAGCCAGCTGTTCTTGGCTTCTCCGAAGTTCGGAGCATCTTTTCCGGCGATCATCTGCGAATATACATAAGGCTCAGTGCGGTGAATCTCACTGATATCTTCAATATATGCAGGACAGGTTCTGGTGTATACCTGCCAAGCACGGTTGCCACGTCCGACTACGGTCTCTGCAATGGAGATCCATGGATTGTTGTGACAGAAGATACCGGCATTTTCCTTATATCCCGGTGGATAAGAAGAAATTTCACCGAGTTCAACATGATATTTATGATAAGGAGGCTGAAGAAGAACAATGCCGTATTTCGTATCGAGATACTTTTCGACAGATTCCATAGCCTTCAGGCAGTTGCCTTCTTTTAAGCCGATCTCAGCCATGACGCAGAAGCCCTGTGGCTCGATAAAGATCTTACCATCTTCACATTCTTTTGAACCAATCTTGTTTTTGTAGTGATCGTATGCACGAAGGAACCATTCTCCGTCCCATCCGGCATCCAATACGGTCTTCTCCATCTCGGCGATTGCATCCTCGGCGAGCTTTGCTTCATCCTCGAGTCCTCTGTGACGACAGATCTCTACGTAATCTTTACCATAACGAACGAACATACCTGCGATAAATACAGACTCTGCATTTGGACCTTCGGAAGGGCCAAATGTCTGGAAGGATTCACCAGGTTCGGTCGAGAAGCAGTTTAAGTTCAGACAGTCGTTCCAGTCGGCACGTCCGATCAATGGAAGCTTATGCGGTCCGAGATGATTGATCGTATAGTGGAAGGAACGACGAAGGTGTTCCATGAAATCAGTAGCCTTGGATGGATCACTGTCGTATGGTGTCTGCTCATCAAGAATCGTGTAATCACCGGTCTCCTTAATATATGCTGCAGTACCTGCAATCAACCAAAGAGGATCATCGTTGAATCCGCTTCCAATATCGGAGTTACCCTTTTTGGTAAGTGGCTGATACTGATGATAAGCGCTGCCATCTTCGAACTGAGTAGCGGCGATATCCAAAATACGTTCTCTTGCACGGTCCGGAATCAGATGTACGAATCCAAGCAGATCCTGGCAGGAATCTCTAAATCCCATACCACGTCCGATACCTGACTCGAAGTAGGAAGCGGAACGGCTCATGTTGAAGGTAACCATACACTGGTACTGATGCCATATATTGACCATACGGTCAAGCTTCTCTTCAGAAGAAGATACGGTGAAGTGGGACAGAAGTTTGTTCCAATACTCTTTTAATTCTGCAAGAGCCGCTTCGGATTTCTCCTTGGAGTCAAACTCTTTCATTAATGCCTCAGCGCGTGTGCGATTGATCTTGCCATCCTCTGCAGGTCCAATCCATTTTTCTTCAACCGGATTCTCAATATAAGCAAGAATGAATACAAAAGTTTTGGATTCGCCAGGTGCGAGAGAAACTTTCAGGTGGTGAGAACCAACCGGTGCCCATCCACTGGCAATCGAATTCTTGGATTCGCCGGATACCACGACTTCCGGTGCTGAATTCTCACCGTAAGCTCCGAGAAAAGAATCACGATCGGTATCGAATCCGTCTACGAGTGCATTGACAGCATATAAAGCGTAGTGATTACGACGTTCACGGTACTCTGTCTTGTGGTAGATTGCGGATCCGTGAACTTCAACCTCTCCGGTTGAGAAGTTACGCTGGAAGTTGGTCATATCGTCCATTGCATTCCAGAGGCAGAACTCAATATAAGAAAAGACAGAGAATTCTTTCTGTGCATTTCCGTTATTGGTTAAGGTAAGCTGATTGATCTCACAGTTTTTACCGACCGGAACAAATGCGGTTAACTCGGCCTGCAGGTCATTCTTGCTGCTTTTGAAGGTTGAGTAACCCATACCGTGATGGCACTCGTAAGCGTCCAGATCGGTCTTGGTTGGCATCCAGCCTGGATTCCAGATCGTATTTCCTTCTTTAATATAGTAGTAGTGTCCGTTGCTATCATAAGGAACATTGTTGTAACGGTATCTCGTCAGACGAAGCAGCTTAGCATCTTTATAGAAGCTATAGCCTCCGCATGTGTTGGAGATCAGAGAAAAGAAATTCTCGGAACCCAGATAGTTGATCCACGGAAGCGGAGTCTTCGGAGAAGTGATGACGTATTCCTTATTCGCATCATCGAAATATCCAAATTTCATGTGTTTATCCTCCCTTTTAAATTGTATAAGTTGATATGGAATCTTTGCTTCATATAAAGATACAAGCAATATTCCTAAAAAGCACTTGCTTCATTGCGCATCCACTTTATTGATGCGAAAACGATTAAGTTACTTTATTTACAAATGAGTATATCCTCAAAAAAGAAAAAAAGCAAGATAAAATGGCTTAAAATAGGCAAAAATGGCAAGTTGAACAAAAACAGGCTGGAAAAATAGAACAAAGCGACAAATGACGAAATTACGTTATAAGTAATAAAAAATACGAAAACGTGTAAGCGTAAAGGAAAACGGACACAGAATCATCATAGACGATGAACAAAATGCACAATGGAAAGCATATAAAAGTGTAAAAGTTGACGAAATGACGAAAAGCTATTGCATTTTGACTCAAAAGGGGTTATATTAAAGCTACGAAAACGATTAAGCAGTTTTCGAAAGCGTTGGAGGAGCAGAATGGTATCTTTAAAAACAATAGCTGAAAGATGTGGCGTTTCTACTGCTACAGTGAGTAAAGCACTGAACGATCATAAAGATATCAGCGAAGCGACAAGAAAACGAGTAAGACAGGTTGCAGATGAACTTGGTTACTTTCCAAACGCGGCGGCTCGAGCATTGAAAACCAATCGCTCTTATAATATAGGAGTTCTCTTTGAAGAGGAAGCCGGAAGAGGATTGACACATGAATATTTCTCAGGCGTGCTGAACGGACTTAAGAAACAAGCTGAGAAGCTAGGATATGATATTACATTTATCAATACCTGCTTCGAAAACCGTAAGATGTCTTATTACGATCATTGTCGATATCGTAATTTTGAAGGTGTCGCGATTGTGTGTGCGGATTTTAATGAACCGGATGTGGTAGAACTGATGAACAGTGAACTTCCGGTTGTGACAATCGATTATGTACACCATAATTGTACCGCTGTTACATCCAATAACATTCAGGGAATCGAGGAGCTTGTAAAGTACATTTACAGTCAGGGCCACAGAAAGATCGCATATATTCACGGACAGGAAGGTTCAACGGTAACAAGAGAACGGTTAGCCAGTTTTTATCGGGCGGTTGATGAGTTGGGACTGGAACTTCCGGAAAACTATATACGAACTGCCAATTACCTCGAGATCCAGGGCGCGGCCGAACAGACCAAAGAACTTTTAAATCTGCCGAATCCGCCGAGCTGTATTATATATCCGGATGATACTTCACTGATCGGTGGAAGAAATGTAATCATCAAGAGAGGAATGAAAATTCCACAGGACATCTCAGTGGCCGGATATGACGGTACCATGATGTCACAGCTTCTTTATCCGAAACTTACAACAATCAGTCAGAATACGGAACTGATTGGCGAAGAAGCAGCAAAGAGACTGATCGGTACCATTGAAAAACCGAAAACAACTCTCGTTGAGAGAGTCGTTATAGAAGGAAGTTTAATACCGGGACAATCGGTTGGAGTAATCCAGCCGGAGGAGTAAACCGGGGAATTTCTTCAAACAATCGGGCGCAATGCCCACATATTATAAGGAGGGTAATATATGAAGAAAAAAGTAGTAAGCGCACTTCTGTGTGCAACAATGGTGGCAACAATGTTTGTCGGATGCGGCGGAAACAATGATTCCAAGCCAGCAGACACATCTGCATCAGATGCAACAGCAGAGTCACAGGTTGATGATGCGGCAGATGAAGGAAAAGTATTAAACATTTATTGCTGGAATGAGGAGTTCAAGAGCCGTATTACGGCACACTATCCTGGATATGAGAAAGTGGATGCTACACATGGCAAGATCGGCGATGTTGATGTTGTGTGGAATATTACTCCAAACGATGACAATGCTTACCAGAACAACCTGGATCAGACATTACAGAACCAGGAGAGCGCGGCAGCAGATGACAAGATCGATATTTTCCTGGTTGAGGCTGACTATGCATTAAAGTATGTGGATACTGATTATACATTACCAATCACAGATCTTGGTATCTCTGAGGAAGATCTTTCCAAGCAGTATCAGTACACAAAGGATATCGTAACGGATTCTAACGGAACATTAAAAGGTGTTTCATGGCAGGGCTGCCCGGGCGTTCTCTTCTACAACAGAGATGCAGCTAAGGAAGTTCTCGGAACGGATGATCCTGCAGAGGTTCAGAAGTATGTAAGTGATTGGGATACATTTAATGAGACCGCTACAAAGATGAAGGCTGCCGGATACAAGATGACATCTTCTGCAAACGATACATACCGTGTATACTCTAACAATGTAACTTCTAAGTGGGTACAGGATGGAAAGATCAACATTGATGATAACATTATGAAGTGGGTTGATGACTCTAAGGAACTTGTTGATGCCGGCGAGACAGGAACACATGATTTGTGGTCAGATGACTGGTCAAAGGGATTCTATCCGGAAGGAAAGGTATTCTGCTACTTTGGACCGGCTTGGTTAGTAAACTTCTCAATGGCTGCTGATACAGAAGGATCTATCGGATACAACGGTGGCTGGGGCGCAGCTGAAGGACCTCAGGGCTTCTATTGGGGCGGTACCTGGATCTGTGCTGCTAACGGAACAGATAACAAGGGCTTAATTAAGGATATCATCCTTAAGATGACAACAGATGACGATATCATGAAGGACATCGTTGTTGATGATGACGATTTCGTAAACAATAACAAGGTTATGAACGGACTTGCAGACGGAACAATCATGGGCAAGGATGACAAGCCTTACGAGAGCAAGATTCTTGGTGGACAGAACCCACTTGAGATGTACTGCGCCGGCGTCGCAAATCTTGACTTAAGCAATATCTGTGCTTACGATCAGGGATGTAACGAGGAATTCCAGCACGCTATGAAGAATTACTTCGAAGGAAAGGCTTCTAAGGATGAGGCACTTGATCTCTTCTACAAGGCTGTAACAGAGAAGTATCCGGAATTAACATACTAATTTAATGTACGAGAGACCACTACTTTGTACGAGGATTTCACAATAGTGAAAAGCAAAGTGTGCTACTGCGATGCATGAAGATGCAGCGCGCGTGATAAGGCAGAGGTCTTACCACCGGACCGTGCCTGCCATACAATGGGAGGCACGGTCATTTTAAAAACAGGCTAATAAGATGATGTATAGCATATCAAAACATACCAGTTGGGAGGTAGTTTTATGAAGAGTCATAGTGGAGGGAAAGCGGTCAGATACAATAAATGGGGCTACATATTTTTAATCCCGTTTATCGTTGTATTTGTTATATTTCAGCTGGTACCATTAGTAAATACAATATATAACAGTTTCTTCGAAAATTA
>OBLI01000776.1_pt1 | contig 33396 bp, 33 predicted proteins | sample 1519701 | NCBI WGS metagenome assembly OBLI01 (sample SAMEA3663005, study PRJEB22513) | pig gut metagenome | biome: pig gut; feature: pig-associated habitat; material: faeces | place: France | collected 2012 | reverse complement strand
TTGGGTGCCCGGTGGGACTCGAACCCACGACATTCAGAACCACAATCTGACGCTCTAACCAACTGAACTACGGGCACCATATATCAGCCTTTTGTCTTAAGCGGTGCAAAGGTACGGGAAATAATTGGTTCTACCAAACAATTCACGTACTTTTTTTCAAAACAAGATTATTTTGCAGTTGTAGCAGATGCTTTATGTGCTGCTGGAGCAGTTTTCTGACCAGCACCAGCTTTAGATACATTCTAATAGTGTTGCGGCATTAAGGCATATAAAAACGATTATTTATCAGCCTCCAATATAGATTATGCGATATGACTGATCCCAATACTGCTTGATGGCAGAACCAGTATTGCTGGGATTGATATTCCAATGCTGAAGGCCATGCACAGTGTTTCTCTTAGACATGATGCAGAAATATTCTCCTCCACCATACTCAAGGGCTGTGATAACGAAGCCTTTATCCCAACTGGTCTGGATCTTGGACTTTAGTGTATCAAGGTCTTTTGCCCACATATACTGTTGGTCGTTATATATATTCGATTTACTCATTACCACAGTCCATAATCCATTTTGGCATGCAATGCTCGTAATGTAATAATCCTGTGCCCAATGTTGCTTTATCCATTCAGATAGGTTATCCCATGGTGCAGAACAGATTTCTTGTGCATAATACGGACTATTGACAGATGTGACAACAAACCACCTGCTATCACTGGCAGCAAGAGAAGTGATATAGTTGCCCTTCTCTTTCTGTTCCCTTACAAATGTATCGGGCCAATTTGCCGAGTCATAATATGACTGATCTGTATATGGTGTGCCTTGGGTCATAGAGACAAACCATCCTAACTTTCCATGTGCCACAGAAGTGATATAGTAATCTTCTCCCCATTTCTTCTTGATAAAATCCAGTTGTATAGCATTGCCGCTACCACTATAGGTATATGTCTGCATGCCCCAACCCGTATTTTTCTCCATCACAATGATATTGGACTGGGCTGATAGGTTGACAGATAACAGCAACAATACAAGAACTAACACATTTTTTTTAAATCTTTTTATAAGCATATCCGCACATCAATAAACTTATTAATTATGTTAATGCAGCACTATCATTGTCATCAAGATAGTCTGGCATAGTCTCATCAGGATCATCTAATCCTGTCACCTCATGACCATCATCAATTGGTTCGCTCTCTGGAGTTACTGTTTCCACGTCATCTCCTGGCTTAACATCGTTGTTTGCAAGTTCTTGTAGTTCCTCTATCTTGACATGTGCATCTGATATGTCAACCACCTCACCTTCGTCGAGTTGCTGATTGTCGTTGACATCAACAGCCAGTAGTTCAAACTCGCCATCTTCTCCATCATTGTCAATAAATACGGCTGAGTGACCATTGATGACGGTAGAGCCCATAATGCGATTGCCATCACCATTTTCGTTTTCAACGCTGACTACCTCTATAACCTCCACTTTTCCATCAAGACCAAGAGCATCCAGTCCGGTATCATCATCGTCGTCTGACACAACCTTGACAGGTTCCTCTTCTGATACAGTCTGAAGGGGTTCTTCTTCTTCCTCTTCTTCCTGCACATAAACGGTTTCTTCCTGCTGTTTTTGAGGAGAAGCATTGTGGTTATTGTCTGCCTGGTCATTGTTAAGAGGTGTATAAGAATGTCCATCCCAATCTATTGACTCAGCAAAAGCCTGTCGCTCTTCGCTATTCATGGCCTCCCACTCTTCTGCCGTATAGGTATTATAGAGATTGCCATGCCACTCAAAAACTCCACCTGGGCCGACCTCCTGACGTGCTGCATGAAAGGCATCGCCAAAAGACATGCCATCGGATACACCATCTGCCAAAGGTGCGTTTGTTTCTGTTTCTTCTGTCTCTGCGGCATCGGCATCAAGAGGGATAGAACTAACCACTGCGGCTCCCACTGCGCCTACGACTATGCCTGATACGCCACCGATAGTAACCTTTTTCCATCTGTTGTCACCATCCTTGATTGTTATTGTCTTTTTGTTGTCCATAGTAGTAAGGATTTGATTGTTATAGACTTATGTTTTTTCGGAATAAGTAATTCCTAATTAATATTTAAGATTCTAATGGTTTAGCACAATGTGGGCATTTCTCTCTGTATTCCAATTGGTCATAAGGGATAAATCCAAAGAAATAGCCACAGTGGGGGCACACATATCTCTCTCGGAATCGTGCATCCAAATCTCTTTTCTTCATCACAAAACTATTGTTGGCCTTGCCTCCTCTGAGATAGAAAAAAACACCCATGGAAAGGGCGGCCACCACAAGTATTACTCTGATAAAAGGTGGTATGGGCACCTGAGGTATTACAGATGGTATGATAACGCAAAGCATTGATAGTTGCGACACCAATCCTTGCAGTTTCTGCTGATTGGCTTGTCTTTGCTGTTCCACCTGCATATCAAGAAGTTGGGAATCATAGCGGTCCCACACTTTTCGAAGATGCTTGATGGAGACAGGAGCTACATATCCCAATTTCTTTAGCAGATACCTCACATCAAGCCTAAACTGGTCTACGCCCAAACAAACAATGTTGGTATTATCAATGACTGCACTCTTTACGGGTTCTCCATCAACATACGTAACATTATTTGGGTTGAGGTTGGTAATAGTAATCTTCGACCCCTTTATGCCAATACGGCAATGTGCAGTATATTCATCTGGTTTAAGACGGCTGACACTATTGGGCACAGGCTGTTTGCTGTCTTTCATCCTCTTGCCATCAACAAGCATTGCGAGCACATCCTCGTCGGCATCTCTTCCTATCAGTATTTCCATAAATATGCATTATTGCGAGTAACAAGTCTGTTACTCAATTTCAAATAAAAATTTTGTGCTGCCCATGAATATGGTGTCACCAGACTCAAGGGCAATAGTCTCGCGTTCTCTCAATGTCTGGTTGTTAACCTGCACCTTATTGGTGGCATTAAGCACCTTGAGAGTATATTCCAAACCGTAACCTTCATCAGATATGGTTATTGAAACAGATCGGCGGCTCATAGTATCATCACCCTGGATGGCTATGTCTGATTGTTCTTCTTCATCATAACGCCCAATAATGGTTGTTCCTTCAAAGAGTTGGTAACGGTCTTTTTTCAAACCGAAGAACCTGACACGCGTAAGATATACATTGCGCAGTAGCCTCTCCCTCTTATGCTTACGTTTATTATCGCGGTCTAACCTGCTATCGTCATCCCAGTCATACTGAGGTTTGTCATGGGACTGATAACCATCATGATCATTATTATCACTCCGCCTATAATGCCTTGTTCTGCGACTTTCCTCTGACTTGTTGTTGTCTTCAGAACTTCCATTGCCATTTTGACCATGTGAACCATTGTTTGCATTTTGATTATTCGATGACTGCTGTTTGCTGTTTAACAGGTCTTCATCTTTGCGATAAATGGTGTCTCGTTTTTTTGTCGTCGTGGACGAATCAGAAGATTTCAGTTTAGAGGTTTCCACCTGTCTGTTTTCATCTACTTTGAGCATAAATGGCTTGGTGCAACTGGGCACTGGACACTTCAAGGTATGAGAGAATGGCACCTTGGAGATCTTCAGAGACATTTTGCTTCCGCAGTGGGGGCATACGGTTTCTATAATTATCTTTGTATCCATAATTATTTGTGTTTGTCAGTCAAAGATACTACAATCACGCTTATTTCATAAAGAATGTATAGTGGTATAGACATGAGAAATAAAGTAGTGGCATCTGGAGGAGTGATAATGGCGGCCAGCAGGAGAATAATGACAAAGGCATGACGACGGTATCTTCTCATTGTAGATGGTGCAAGGAGGCCCCATTTGGCTAAAAGGAATGATACAATCGGCAATTCAAACACCACTCCCATCGTTAGCGACATTGATATAAACATCGAGAGGTATGAATCTAGGGTTACCATCGTGGTGACCTGCTGAGACACGCTGTAATTGGCCAAAAATTGGCATGAAAAGGGAAATATTACGAAATATGATAATACTACACCCAGAATGAATAGCACATAGAGTATAATAGTGAAAATGATAGAATATCTCCTTTCGTTATCATATAAAGCAGGAGAAACAAACCTAAACAGCTCATACATTACATACGGCGATGAAATAAGTAATCCCACATATATAGACATGGATATATGAGCTACAAACTGGGTTGAGATATCGGTGGCTATCAACTTAATATCGGTGGCCATAGGTATCAATCCACCATGGCATGGAAAAAGCAAGATATTGAATACCTCGTCTTTAAATGCAAAAACAGCCAAGCCAACCACAACCACTATCATTGAGGTGCGCATTAGCATACGCCGTAGCACATCTAAATGGCCACCAAAGGTGAGAAAATCCTCATCCTCGGCTCCTGAAGATATAACTCGATGGTCTTTCACTTCTCGTCAGGCAGTTTCACCTCATTGTCATCTACGGGCTTCTTCTGTGATAGTTCTTCCGGACTGTCTTCGTTCATTCCCTTCTTGAAGAAACGAACACCCTGACCAAGACTACGCATCAGTTCGGGTATCTTCTTACCTCCGAAAAGAAGCAACACAATAGCGGCTATGATAAACAGTTCGGTGGTGCCAATCATCATAAGACTGGCCATAATAACATTACCAAGCAACATAATTGACATAATTAGCATAATTATTATATACGACGTAGTTGCGATAGTTATAATAATTCGAATAATTATAATAGTTGTAATAACTATAATAACTAATGTAACTGCTATAACTGTAATAACTATAGTAACTTATATAACTTGAATAACTATAGTAACTATAATAACTATAATAACTATAATAACTTGAATAGTTGGAATAACTCCTATAACTATTATAGTCTTTATATCTTGCTAAACTTTTGTAACTCTTGTAAGCACCAAAGCTATTGTAGCCGATAGGAGCCTCGCCATTCATCTTTCGGACACTGGCAATAGCTTCTACCGGAGCAACAGAAGCAACAGTGGCTGCAACAGCAATCTTGCCCATACGCTTCAATGCATCGCGTCTGTTCATTTTTGAATTATCCATAATATATAGGTATTTGAATTAATATGTTTTCTTAATTTGTTATTGTAATATCGACAATGCGATATCGATAATCTTTCGCTCATCATGGGTGTTCATACAATGCCTCTCGCACATAGGGCATGGAGTAGAATAATTCTGAGACACATGGGGACCTAAACACTGGGTATGGAACTCGCAACCCATGACATCTGCTTGCAAACATACTTGATCCTTATATCCATAACGGGAAGCCTCTGTGGGACCAAAGAGCGTGATGGCAGGTACGCCTACGGCCTTGGCCATGTGCATAATGAAATTATCGGGAGTGATAACCAACTGCGTTTTCTTCAGTACCTCAATGAGTTGAAGAGGGGATGTTGCCCCAAGGAGCGAATAGCATCCTTGTATGGGGATGTCGCCCATGCGTCCCACTTGAATCACAAAGCACTGCTGAGAGAGCAATTGGTCTACGATGGCATGCCATTTGATTGGATGCATCATCTTGCGTGGACTTTCTGATGAGCATGAGATAACCACATTCTTCTGTCCCCATGGTATAGTATTGATGAGTAGTTGTGTGGAAGCGTCTGCTGACACTTCTGGTATAAACAAGGTATCGTCACCATCATCATCAACGGCAAAAATCTTTTTTACTATGGCCAGGGCCTTATTATCGGGATTCTGAAAGTCTGCTCTCATCCAATAATCATTGCACACTACTATCGGGTCTCCTTCTGGATGACCAATGGCTTCTACTGCTGGATGATGGGCAAAGAACTCGGTATATTGTGAACGCCTTACCATCAAAAACTTCTTTCCATGCAATTTGTAAGAGCATTGCATTGCAGTACTAAGCATTATGATATCACCCAGGCCACCAACGGGGTTTACCCATATTTGTTCTTCCGACTTCAATAGTTCGGGAGTGAGATATTCAATATGTTTTCTATCCATGACATTTCGGTTTTGGAAGTGTAAGTCCTGTAATGGGTTCAAAGTATTTTTTCAAAAACAGTTTCTTCGATAGACACTGGTCTGTTTTCCTGTTGAAATCTTTATATCCATTATATGCGTCGAGCGGACATCCGCCATGGCAAATCCTCCAATACTCACATCCCTTGCAATCAGTATTATTCAACACATTTACACGATTGTCTATCAATGACCTCTGCTCATCACTGAAGATTTCCTTGAGCGACTTGTCCTTGATGTTGCCATACTGCAGAATATCCCAGTCGGCTGCGCGTCCGCACTGTGCCGTCTCTCCGTCTGGGCCCAGATAAAGGTGCAAACCACATGTAGGAGCATCGCAGCAACCGAAGCATTCATAATCTGAAGTATAATACTTATAATACGAGTCGAAAGGATCGATATGCTGATATCTATCCCTATGCTCCCACCATTCCTTGAAAATAGCACCAAGAAAATCAGCGAATTCCTCCTGGGTGATGGCGGTGTCTTGAGATTCTTTTGCAGAATCTTCATATACGAGCACTGGATGGATATCAAAGCCTCCTTTCAACTTGAGATTTGTAAGATGATGGAATATTTCCAGTGGTTTATCCAACACGGCCCTTGTAACTACATATATGAATCCCCAGGTCATGCCATTGCGCTCAAGGAGGTTGATGCCATCAAAGAATTTCTTGTTATATAGTTTGCTGTCTCTATTCTTGCCAATGCCTCTAACCCCTGGAATCGGTTCATAACTGGTGCCAATGGTACGCAGTCCCATCTCAAGGAAGACATCAAGGAAGTCTTGATTAATCATGGTTAGATTTGACTGTACGGCAAATTTCAACCTGTCTCTGGTTTCCGTACATATTTCCTTGCAATATTGAAGGGCGGTTTTGTAAAGGTTGAGACCAGCCATACATGGTTCACCGCCATGCCATATCACACATATCTCCTCATTGGGATACTCAAGCAGATACTCATTAAATCTCTCAAATGCAACCTTGAGCAGGTCAAGAGGAATAGTACGAGGCTTTTTGCGATGAACTACATCACAATAGATGCAATTGGAATTGCATGCCTCTGTAGCTTTAAATATTATAGTTGGCATGATTCTTTTTTATTGTTCTGTTGATTTCTCTTTTTCTGAAATTCAATGGCTTCAAGAAGTTCGCTCATCACCTCCTTGCAGCGTCCCTTCTCTCTCTGCTGTTCAAAATATCCCACACAGATACGGAATGCAGGACAGAACGAGCATGGATGTGGAGTGATAAACATCTGTTGCCATTTATTATTCTCTTTTTCTACAGCTTCATGCTGAGATATGGTCTTGACCTTTTCTATTCCTTGGTCAAAATAGTCTCCATTGGCGAGTTGCTCAGAAGTAAACGCAAGGTGTCTTTCTGAATCCACATGTATATATCTATTGGGATTATTGAAGTATGCCATTGATGGACTTACATAACTCTCGCCGTCATAATACCTCTCCATTGTTGAGAATGGTTCTATATCGGCATGGGGCATAGTGGAATATGCATTATAGGTTATCAAGTCCAAAATATCATCTCCAAGTTCACTGTCTGGCATCATCATTATTCCTGAATGTATGCCCAGTGAGGCTGCTATTTGGGCATCCACAATAGACTGATGGCTATTTCCGGTAAAGAAGAGGATGACATCCATATTCCTTAGAGCATTAAGCTTATGGTGTATGGCTCTAAACTGTCCTAACCTGTTAATTCTGAGTATCAATGGTGCACTGGCACATTCCGATGGAATTTCTATCGTCTCAAGAGAGGCATACGGATCTGTATACACATATGCCACCACCTTAAGTGTTTCATCTGCATGCCTTCTGATGTTTACAACATCGTCAAGACTATTAACATGTATAACAGCGGCATGGCCTCTCAGATATTCCTCTATCGGCCAGTTATATTTGGTTACCACCACATGGGTGTTTCTGTTTTTATTCAGCGGGATAAACTTTTGCATCTCTCAAATGTATTTCGTTAACAAACTTGTTTAATCCGTGAGACAAGCAGCCTCCCGAACAAAGACCTTTACGGCGGTATTCACAGTAGTCGCATTTTTCATACAAGCCACCTACCTCTACTCTGACTGTATTATGGAACTCGTCAAAGAAACGACACAATGCCTCGTGATTCTGGAATTCAAAGAGTGAGCGTTTATTGTATCCAGACAATGGGAAGCAAGACCAAACCATCATATCTGGTCCTACATCTATAGCTGAACCACAATTGAATTTCATATTACCAAAGGTATGCTTATACAGCCGTCCTATCTCATCATCTGTAAAAATGCACATAGGCATACCGCAATCGAAGCCCACATGTATGTCAAAAGATTCAAAGACAGGCAGATAATCCATCAGTTCTTGTGCCATTTGGCGCATGTCTTCTGGTTTGATACACATATTCTTTTTGCCTGGGATAGGATGTGCAAGCCCAAGACGAATATGTCTATTAAGACCATATTTATTTATTGTGTGAAGTGCAAATGAATAGTCGAACTTCAACTTATACACATTGATGCTCAATGTACAGAAGCGCGCAAAAGCCTTGAAGAAACGACCTATGGCCTCATTCTCTGAAAATGCTGTGTCCTTGGGATTGTTGAGGTTGACAACAAAGGCGAGCATCCGTGGATCCACATCCTCAAGTCTCATTATTGCATCACTGAGTATTTTCTCACTTACAACTCCGCTGGTAAACACGGTAACATGCATTCCTCTACTGATTATATACAAGATATAATCCACAATATCTGGATGCAGGAATGGTTCTCCACCAAGCAGCGACAAGTTGTTATCTCCTCCTGCCTGGAAAAAATCTACTATATATATCAAATCTTCCCACTTTAGGATATCTTCAGGTGGTGCATCATGCATATGCTTTCGAGCGAAGCAATATGGGCATGACCTAATACATTTCTGAGTTAATAGTATGTTTGGCATTTTTACATATAATAATTTTGTTTATAATCTAAATTATCAAATGATAAGACGACATTAAAATCGAAGATAGATTGATACCACTGTGTTAAAGGTCTACTAGCAGCTGATTAATACCCGATTCATCCACTATGGTCACATCTGCCTTCACTGAAGCATTCAGACAGGCTGAATTGATGTTGGTCATATACCATTCTGTGCGCAATAGGAAACGGCAGAGATCTATGGACTTTTCATTGGAATAAAGGTCACAGCGCAGTCTGGGTTCTATTGTGTCCTCCCATTCATCTCCATTTCTCACTTTCGTTTGCCGGATAAGCTTTCCTGCTATTGTTTCTGATTCAAGAAGTAGGAAATGACAAAAAGTATTGCCGTTTTTGTCTGCGTTCACCCTACGGATATCTTCACCCAAAATCTGGTATACAAAAGGTAACTTTCTCCCATCTTCCATAGTATCATAGGCCGACATCACACCAATAATCTCAAGATGATTGTCGACAACCATTTTCTTGAAATATGGCATAAACTCGGTAATATGTGGTACCTCATCCCATGTCTTTTCAAGTTGTCTGAAACTGTCTATGATTATGTTGTCATAGGTATATTGGTTGAGTCTTTTGTATGTTAGTGCAAATCGTCCACAAAAGACATACGAATGTTTCAATCCTTGTGACTCTATGGGCACAAGGGTCTCATTTCCATCTATTTCCACCTTGTCATAGAATATATCCCTCGACAATGTGGATGTTACTATTCCTTCTGGACCAAATACAGATATTATCATTTCATGCAGTTGATGATTTCAGCAGAATAAGAATTATTTTTTTGATGATGATGATTATCTTATATATTGATATTGCTTGCTATGAATAATTATTGCAAGCAAAGTCTCAAACCAAATGGTGGCATGGCCATACTGCTTTCGCAACTTCCTCTGCTTGTGCACCTGATAGACGAATAACTGGAGTCATAATATCCACCTCTTAGCACACGCTGCTTCTGGTCAATCTCGGGGGTTCCCGTACCATAATTGGTATACAGGTCTTGGCACCATTCAATCACATTGCCACTCATATCATAAAGTCCAAAGGCGTTAGCCTTCTTCTTACCCACGGCATGGAGCAAAACGGAGCCATTAGAGGCTGTGTCACCAGAAGCATACCAAGCACATGCATCAGGATCATTTCCACCTGCATACTTAGAGTATTTGGTTGAAGGGGTTCCATCTGGATTGGGTATAACCTTGGCTGCGTACTCCCATTCTGTTTCTGTTGGCAAACGGAAATTTCTACCCGTTATGGCATTGAGTCGCTGAATGAATAGTTGACAGTCGTCCCAACTAACATTATTGACTGGATAGTTATCGTTGATGGTTGTCGACGGATTGCTGTTCATTACAGCAAACCACAACTTCTGTGTCACCTCATATTTCCCCATATAGAAATCAGAAACAGTACGTTTCTGAGCTGGTTTCTCATTGGCATCTGCATCGGTATCATTGGGGTCAGTGCATCCCATATTGAAACTTCCGCCAGGTATCTTAACCATCTCCATGATGACACCATTGATGCTGAAAGTGTCTACTTCCTGCTTATATTCTGTAGATGCTTCTTCCGTTTGACTTTCTGGCATTACCATATAAAAGGCTAATGCTGCAACGATAATGATTACGCTGAGAATAATCCATTTGAAATTTGCATTGATGGCATTGTCTGAATCACCAGCATTAGGCACTCTGACTGTCTTTCTGCTATTATGACCAGACCCTCTACGTGGTTTTCGTGAGCCCTTGCCATCAAGGAGGTCCAGTATATCCTCTGCAGATGGTCTATCTTCCTTATTTGGCTCCATGCAGCGCTCAACGATATCACGTATGGTTTCATCTTCTATATCATCGAAGTCCACTTCTGCATCGTCATACTGCAACTGTCTTCCTGTGGAGAGTTCATCAAAGGGTAATCCGCCCGTAACGAGTTCATAGATGGAGATACCGAATGAGAAGATATCTCCTTTCCGGTCAGGGCGTCTGTCTTCCTTTTTGGAACTGAACTTCTCTGGTGGAGCATAGGCCTCGGTCATGCTCGTGCCCTGATTCTTCTGGTTTACGCTATGACTAAGTCGGGTCTTCGTTTTGCTGCTTATGCCGAAATCACTGAGCACGTATACTGGAGTACCTGATGAATCATCTATAAGGATATTAGCAGGTTTGATATCCTGATGCACAATATTGCATTGGTGCAGATAACTAAGTCCAGATGCCATATCCTTGATAACTTTCAGCACATCTTCGTTTTCCATTCTGCCAATCTTCTTGTCAAGGCTGCCTCCACCGCAGAATTTCATTACGAGATATGGAATATTGCCATCTCTATCGAAGTGGTCTGCCTTAAGGATATTGGTATGGTTGAGGTTTTGCATGCGGGTGTATTCCTCTGATAGGTCATTAATACCATCATCATCAAGATTTGTATATATCTTGAGGGCTACAGTGGAATGAGTGGTATTGTCTACCGCTTTCCATACATCTGCAAAGCCTCCTACTCCGATGAGTTTCTCAAGGGTATATCTATCATCGAAGATATCTCCAGATTTAAATTTGTGAATAGCCTTATTGTCTGCCATGATTATTATTTGAAATATTCTTGTTTATTTTGATTCTTATATTTGTATAAATATCACCTATAATTTTATACCGCAATATCGAGTCCATGGTTGTTGCCGGGATTACCATCACCATGGTTTTCATTACCAGGTGTTTCCTTACTGGGGGCTTGCCTGGGTTGAGGTCTTGCATGTGTATATTTACTCAATACATCCACCACATCCCCATATAGTTGATTGAAACTATTTATGTGTTCTTTATGTTGTTGTGTTTTGTTTTTTTCACTGTTTAATATGCCTTTTGAATTATCCCATAACGACTTGTAATTGGATAACAATTTCTTGTCATCGCTTGTGAGCACCTTATTCGCTCGAGTCTCTTTAACGGCATTTGATACTTTATTAAAGTTACTTGCCAACTTATCATAAGCTTGGATAAACTCCGGCGATGGTTGCTGTCCGTTGGCTGGATGCTCTTGGTTTTTGTTCCCGTCTTCTACAGACGACCTATTGTCATTATCATTCGGTTTGCCATCATTATTCTTACCGGAACGAATATTGTCATTGCCATCGGGTCTTCTGTCATTTCCATAGACAGGACCATTATTGTCTCCACGTTGCTCTCCCTGATTGCCAAAGAAATTGCTCTTATTGCCTCCGCTATTCCCTTGGATATTAGGTGTGTCTGTTTCTTCTATTTCTACTGCATCCTTGGCTTTGTCGTTTCCACTGTTGGAGAGTGTAAACCACAAAGAAGCACCAACGGCCAACAATGCACAAAAGACTACCAAATACATGTAAGGAGCAGAAAAAATGCCTCCCTTGCTGCCACCATCATTTGAAGATGAACCCGACTTTGGATGATTCTTTCCACCTGTCTTTGGTTGGCGAGGCACTATCTTCTTCTTTGGATAGCCCACTGCCACTCCCTTGGGACGAATACCTCCTTCAACAACACACAGGAGTTCAATAGTGGCATTGTCACTCCAACCAGCTTCTGTTCCTGCCTTCCACAGGTCTGACAATGCATCTTTTGTAGATGAGCAGTTCTTGGATATTATTTCCTCTATTTCCTTATCTTGCAGGAGACCACACAATCCGTCGCTGCACAACAGAAAGACATCCCTCTCGCAGATATCATAAACAACCACTTCTGGTTGCGCCTGGTCACCATTGTCACCAAGCGAACGGGTCACGATATTTCCATCTGGATGGTCAAAAGCCTCCTCTTCACTAATCTTGCCATCGTCTACGAGTCCCTGCACAAAAGAATGGTCATGGGATAATCTCACCAACTCATTATTGGGATTGTATCTATATATTCGGCTGTCGCCGCACCATCCGCAGTATGCCTTGCCTCCTAACAACCAAAGCAAGACAATAGTACTGCCAAGACCTTCTGCCTGCGGATGGCTCTTGGCATAATCCTTTACCGCCAAATCAGACTGCACGATACTTCGAAACACGAATGTTTTTACAGACTCTTCATCGCCTATAATCCCATCGGGAATATTTGAAAAAGCCTTCTTGATAGTGGCTATTACCAACTCTGACGCTTTTTCTCCTGCATTCATACCACCCATTCCATCAGCCACAACGAGCAACGCACCCATATCAGAGAGCGTCTGATCCTCATCGTGTCCTACCGTCGTGCCCAAAGGAGCATTCCACTTATTCAAATCTGGACATACCCAATAGTTGTCCTGGTTTTCCTGACGGCCAGCCTTATCGCATTTTGCCGCAACATTAAATATTAGTCGACTCATAATAATAGTTATTTGGCCTTTTTCAAATATTCATTTATATATATTCTTATTCCTTCTTCAATGGGAGTCATGGCTTTGTCGTAGCCCACAGATCTCAACTTGCTTAAATCGGCACATGTATAATTCTGATAATGCTTCTGCAATGCTTGAGGCATCACTACATACTCTATCACGGGTTCCTTACCTGCCTCTGAGCATATTATGCGTGCCACATCATTAAAGGTTCTTGCCTCTCCACTACCAACATTAAACAATCCGCTTACTTCCCTATGCTTTATCATCCAAATGATCACATCCACACAGTCGCCCACATACACAAAATCCCTGCGCTGCTCACCATCGACGATATCACTGTTGCACGACTTGAACAAGCGTATGCATCCCGAAATAGACAATTCTTGATAGAACTTGCACATAACACTCATCTGACTGCCCTTATGAAACTCGTTGGGACCATATACATTAAAGAATTTCAGTCCCACCACTTGGCTTCTATTCTCTCCCTCACAGTCAGACCATATTCGCTTGTCTACGAAACTTTTGCTCCATGCATAGGCATTAAGGGGTTGAAGCAACGACAAAAAAGAAATGTCTTGACTATCAGAAAATCCATTGCTGCCATCACCATAAGTGGATGCTGACGATGCATATATAAATGGTATTCCGTGAAGACTACAGGATGAAAGTAGTCGCAAAGTAAACATGACATTGGTGGAGTATATCAAGTCTACATCGGTTTCTGTGGTGGATGAGATGGCACCAAGATGTACTACCGCACCTATTTCTGAACTCCGGCGATGTATAAAATCTTTCACATCCTTTGGTAATATTATATCCAGATTGGTAAGCGTGGATATATTCTTCCATTTTTCTCCAGTTCCGAGTGTGTCCACACAAACAAGTCTCCTGAAGCCCCTTCGCTCCAGTTCCTTAAGCAGGTTGCTTCCAATAAATCCTGCTCCCCCTGTAACTACTATGATATCATTCTTGCCTGCCATCTGTCTTACTTATTATCTTAGTTGTTGATATGTGATGGCTAAAAGGCATAGATATCACCTCGCCACCATGGTTCTTAACCCATTCGGCACCAACAATCTGTTTAATAGTATAATCGCCACCTTTAACAAGTACTTGTGGAGTAAGCGTCTCAATAATATTCCTTGGCGTTTCATCATCAAACACCAATATATAATCTACATATTCTATAGCCGACAATACATGTATGCGCATGTCCAAATCATTTATTGGTCGACTGTCTCCCTTGAGCATGCGCACAGACTCGTCACTGTTTAATCCAACCACAAGGACGTCTCCCTTTGACTTAGCGAAACGAAGCAAGTCTACATGTCCTGCATGCAATATGTCAAAGCACCCATTGGTAAACACTACCTTCTTGTTCTTGCATATATTTAAAAGGCTATGGATGTCTATCACCTTGCTGCTACCATTTACAATGTCGCATACATCTATATAGGAATTACCTCTATGTTCAACCTTTCTTCCGGCAGCCACATTAGCATATCTAAGCACTTCATTCAAAGTCATGTAACCACTGAGCATAGCAATATAAGCGGTTACGATATCTCCTGCTCCTGTAACGTCATATACGGGCACGCTACTGCTCCTATGCTCTATCACCATATCATCATTGTCTACGGCAATAAGCCCGTCTTGACCCATAGTCATCACCACTATTCGTGAAGATGTTTGTTTTTTTATTTGCTTCAGACACTGCTTTGCGGGCAATATGCAACCTGGAAAGAATGCCTCCATTTCTTTCTTGTTGCCTTTTAGAAGTGTAGCATTGCGATACCTGTCTGGTCTTGGCACCTTGATATCCACAATTGTTTCTATCCCTAACTCATTGCAACTGTCAATGATGGTTCTGCAACTGTCGTCTGTTATTACTCCCTTGTCATAATCGGAGATTACTACCTTTAAGATATGGTCAGAATTATTTTGCAGGAATAAAAGGATGCTTTCAATCTCATCGCTGTCAAATCGGTCTTTGCAGTCATGGTCCACTCTCAACAACTGCTGTCTGACATTGTTTACGAAGCGCGTCTTGAGGGTTGTGTCAGTATCATGTCTGAATATTAGATTGTCATAAATTCCTGTCTGGTTTATCAATGTGACCACCTTTTCTCCTGCGATGTCGTTACCTATTATTCCGCAAAGATAAACGTTATAACCTGCTCTTGCCATTTGGTATGCCACATTGGCTGCTCCACCAAGACAATAGTCAGAGGTCTGTCGGGAGAAGATTGGGCAGCAAGACTCTGCTGAGAACCTCTGCACGGAACCTATTACATACTCATCGAGCATGACATCGCCAATTACTACTATATCCTTGCTTTTATCTGGTTGAAACATACAAGAATTTGCAATTGATTTTTTCTGCAAAAAACTGGTCAGATGCTGAGTCACCAATCATCACGGTATGTGAGAAGTCAATATCCGGGAAATCATTCATAATCAGTTTGGCCATCCCGCCATTGGGTTTGCACATTTCGTTGTCAGGATCTTTGCCTGTATAGCAATATACTTTGTCTATCCTACCTCCTGCCTGCTCCACAAGACCAATCATATATCTGTTTACATCCTCCAATTGTTGTATGGTCATGAGTCCCTTGCCCACTCCTTTCTGGTTTGAAACAATGAAGATATACTTGAATGCTTGGCTCAAGATACGGGCATAGGATACAAAATCTTCAGTGAGCACCATATCTGCCTCGCACGACACATAACCATTGGCCTTAGCTCTGCTGACCACACCGTCTCTATCAAGTAGCAGGCAGTGATATCCCTCGTCAGCCAATGACAATGCCTTAGCCCATGCATCACGTGGTTCCTTGGCCATGCTCTCCACAATCTCTGCAATGATATGCACAATCTGCAGATGAAACTCCTGTACTATACTTGTATTATCATCTGGAATTTCTATCACAAGGTCTGATAATTTACAGATATTGTCATCTGCCTTGCCCACTATTGATATAGAGGAAACTCCCATGGCCCTACACTGACATAAGGCCTCAATGATATTGCGAGACTTTCCAGATGTGGTGAAAGCTACAAACACATCACCCTTGTCTGCCAATGACTCTATCTGTCGGGAGAATATGCGCTCGTAACCGAAATCATTGGCTATACATGTAACCGTGGCCATATCAGCACATAAGGAAATAGCACGACGCGGATTCCTATTGTCATTGTACCTACCATTGAGTTCGGCAGAGAAATGCATAGACATCGAAGCCGACCCTCCATTTCCCGCTGTAATCACCTTACCATCATTGAGATAAGCATTTGATATCATTGCCGATGCAGACTCTATAGAACTTTTAATGATCGGCAGACATAATTGGTCTACTGCATTTAATCTCTTGTTTATTGCTGTCTGGATAATAGTGGTCATCTCCATCACTCAAGCATCTATTTCGGGGCACAATTATTGTTTCTCAGCGGGCTGATCCTCATATTTCAGAAATGCAGATGGCACATACGCCGTGATTACGGTCATCAAGCCTTCTATCTCCACAGCCACACGCTGCTGCCCCTGATATCTGGCAACACGACCCATCACCCCTTTGAATTTTCCTTCGGTGATGCGGACTGGCTGACCTTTCGCGAATTTTTCTATCGTCTTAGAAGAAATGATGATATTCTCGGATTCAGCTTTGCAAATAATCATCAGACTCTCCATTTGGCGATTTGGGATTATCATAGGTTCCTTTACTCTGTTTACTCCTTGTCTGAAATAATGATAGTAGAAACGTAGGAAAGGAAGATGTATGTTGTCATAAACAAACTCCTTAATTTTTTTCTCTGTGCCATAGGCAAAAAAGATGTTAGGCAATCGAGATTCTTCCACCACCTTTCGCTTGCCAGAGATTTCTTTGGTTACCCTAATAGTTGGATAGAATGCCTTTCCACCTTTGTTTAATATATATTCATAAGCCAATTTCTCCCTTCCGTAGGTGGTACGCAAAGCATACCAATGCTCTGCTTCGTTATGGGCATATCTGGTGGACACCCCAGTATATGAGTTATCCACCATATTACAGGTTTTAACTTCGGGGATGGCACAGGAGGCAAATCCTGGACTATGTTCCGTATTTTCTTTATTTACCATTATGTTCTAGACAGAACTAGGTAATTTTTTCCATTTCCTTACTGCACCATAAGGTGCACTTTGGACAAGAATCTGTAACTTATGCAAAAATACAATTAATTTCGCAATTACCCATACATTTTTTCTGGAATGGCAGCAATAATTAAGATTTATTAGTTATTAATTCTACCATTCATACTTGGAAAGCATTATGCTACCATACCATAACAGGCATATTGTCGCTGAACTTTCCCCACATAACGGGATGCTGAGCATCGTCTGAAAGTTTTTTGACACCAGCGCTTACGTAGGTAAAGAGTTCCTTGGCTGTGATTGTCTTATCACGATTGGTATCTGCCCCACCCCTCAATCCTTTCTGTAGACAAGAAGTGAAGAATCCGTTCTTCATGTCAAGGCGTTCTATCGATTTCTCGTTACCCCTGGAAGATAGGAAGAGCATGACGTTTGAATTTTTGAGTGATTGGTCGTTATTATCCGTTTGTTTCTTTCTGCCCTGCCTCATTCTTCCTGAATAACATGCATCTGCAAAGATCATCTTGTTCTTTGCCTTGCTTTTAGCCATCACCGCCCTTATCTTGGCATACGGCACATTACTGTCATAGAGACAGAAATTGCCTGGTGAACCATGACCACTAAAGAAGAACACGATGATATCGTTGGCCTTTGCCTGCACAAAAGCCTTCTGCATGGCAATCAACACAGCTTTCTGCGTAGCATTTGAGTTGGTAATCAGTACTGTTTCGGTATTTGAATTTTTCGAGTATAAATACCTGATAGTGGCTGCATCGTTGGCAGGAAGTCGCAGACATCTCTCCTTTTGAGGATATTCGCTCACTCCCACCGCTACGAGATAGGTTTTGGCCGATATGACCAAAGGCACCAGAAGAGCCAACAAAAATATTACTTTTCTCATATCAGAAACTATAAAGCGCTATATATTTAGCCACATGCTATGCTGTATATGACTCCACATCTCCATCGTTTATATAGTCAGGTCCCTGCTGGTCAGGATCATTCTGTGCTATATACTGGTCCTCATATTGTTGCATTTCAATATGCTGGTCCTGAACATTGAATCTCTCATTGTCAGAAATTTCCTGGTCGTTGTTTATGTCCTGAACCATTAGGTCGGCATATCCGTCCTCGTTGATATCATAATATGCTCGTTCTTCTCCATCTTCAGAAATTACTGCTACATCGATGTTTGTACCGTCATCTGCCGTTACCGAAGTATATTCCAGCACTTCCACCTCTGGCTCTACTTCAATATCTTCAGGATCGGTGATTGGATCTTCAACCTCAGGTTCCTGCACATGATGTGCTGTATGATGAGTGTTCACATGCTGTGCATGCACGGATTGTTGTGGCTGTGGGTCTGGCTTGGCAACTTCTGCCTGCACTTGCTCTGCAGCGGCATCCACATCTTCTGTTGTTTCTACAACTGTATCTACGGTCTGTGCCTCTGCCTCATTGGGCATCAATATCTCAGCACCTATCACTGTGGCAGCACCTAATGCAGAACCAGCAGCAGCTGCAGCGCCGCTGATTACCTTTTCTTTCTTCTCAGCCTGCTTCTTGTCAATATTTTCCTCCATAACTATCAATTATTAGTTTATTAATATACTTGCTTGTTAGCAATAATTTTCAATATTCATGTTACTACAGCGCAAAGATATAAAAAATCATTGAAACGGCAAAGGAATTTGGCGAATAATAATAAAAAAACAGGGAGCGAAATCACTCCCTGTAATACTTCAAACTGGCAAATACCTGCAAAGTAATAGTCAGAATCTTTTAAATTCAAAATGTTTCTATTATTGTCAGTAAGCCTCCTTTTCGCCTCTTATTGCATTGGCAATGGTCTTAAAGATGATATAGAGGTCGAGCCAGAATGTCCAATGTTCTATATACCATATATCACCTTTTACACGGCCTTCCATCTGAGATAGTTCCTTTGTTTCACCACGGAAACCAGTCACCTGACTCCATCCCGTGATACCAGGACGCACGAAATGACGCACCATATATTTGTCGATAAGTTGCGAGTATTCCTCTGTATGCTTGAGCATGTGAGGACGCGGACCTACCACACTCATGTCGCCAAGCAATACATTGATAAACTGAGGCAACTCATCTATATTGGTCTTGCGCATAATATTACCCCACTTGGTCTTGCGTGGGTCATCCTTGGTAGCCTGCACCTTGTCAGCATCATCATTAACCCTCATACTGCGGAACTTGATGCAATAGAAGACCTTGTCGTTGAGTCCATTGCGCTTCTGCCTGAAGAAGAGTGGTCCGGGCATGGTTATCTTTGTTATCACTGCTACGACAAGCAACACTATCGGGAAGATGGTGCAAAGGAATGTGAGCGAAAAGACAATATCAAAAGTGCGCTTTATCACCCTGTTTTGTACCGATGACGACAGCGGATCCCTAAAGAAACTAAGATATGGTACAGAGCCTATCATATTGAAATACATGCGGTGATGCAGATAGTTGCTCACATTGGGCACACTATAGAAATGTACCACATTATTCATGCAGTAATTGATTATCTTGACTATATCCGTGCGGAATCTGGATGGCAGACAACAATAGAGTTCATGCACCTCCTTATGTTCCGTGAGCCACTCCATCACGTTGTCAGGAGTGCCCAGATAAGGGCATTCATCTGGCAGTATTGGGTTGGGCTGATAGTCGAAATATCCCATTACCTTATATCCGAAATAAGTAACGCCTGTGAACTCCTTGTATAACTGCAACATATTCTCGCCGCTACCCACGAAGACTACATGATGCACCCTTTTGCTCGAACGCCTGTAGTATTTGACAATCTTTCTGATGGCAAGGCGATAAGAACCGCAGAAAACAAGCACTGCAAGCCTATGCGTCAAAGCCCCTACCAACGAGAGATGTGCAAAATTGCATACAGAAAAAATCAGGAAAGTGAATACAAATGACCAAAGGATATTTCTCAGCACTAACAGAGGTATCTGAAAATCCCTTGCCTCACGCTTATAGAGTATGACACCACCATTATATACCGTAAAGCCATAGATGAGCATGAATACTGCCACTGTATGCCCTACATCCTGACGATTGGTAACACCCTCATGCATGAGAAACCAGCTATAGAGCGACACGGCTATAGCCACATCACCGAGCATGGTAACGCCATTCAATATTTTATTATTATGATTATGAATTCCCATATAAACACGTCTAATAGTTTGTTATTATCATTTACAAAATCACTTTCATCAGCAATCGGCTGCAAATATACAAAAAAAAAGACATTGCAACAATTTTATCATTAATATTTTAATCTTTTTATATATATTTTTTTACAACCAGTCAGCAAAGTATTTGTTGCAGCTTCTATCAAAGCATTACAACCGTTACGAGAGTCATATGCCGTAGCTTCCGACAATACGGTGTAATTAAGATCTTGTTTTCTCATAAAAACTAAATTTAATTAGTATGTAATATTGTTTTAGATTCTTTTCAGAAACATATAGTTTCATGATACGTTTGCAAAAATATGAAATAAAAACCAAACAAGCATTGTCCTTTTTGTCCTTGTATGTATTTGCTGCTTTTTTCTGAATTAAGGTGAGATTTTAACCCTAATCGGTAATTTAGATAGAGATATAATAATTGAAGGTGCAGTTGTTTGCTGCACCTTCTAAAAATAATGATAAATGAATAATCACTGGGAATATGATCAAAGAGCCTTTTTGAGGTCCTCAGCCATCTTGGCATACTCCTCGTCAGTGAGATAAACCTGCTTGGGGTTCATCTGGAAGACTCCACCGAAGTCGGGACCTCCCACATACTTAGGTATGAGATGGAAGTGGAGATGTTCGAGTGTATCAGAATAAGCGCCATAGTTAATCTTGTCAGGATTAAACACTTTCTGCATGGCACGTGTCACCTTGGCTACATCAGACATAAAGGCATTTCTCTCTTCATCGCTGAGCAAGTTGAGGTCATCCACATGCTTATCGTAAGCCACGAGGCAACGTCCGTGATATGTCTGCTCCTTGAATATGAACATACGACTAACACTGAGTTTTGCCACTTCGATCATCAAGTTGTGTAGAGTGTCGTTGTTTTGGCAATACAGGCACTCCTTTGGATCGCTTTTCATAATCAGAGAATATGTTGATTAGTCATTATTCTCAGGACGCAACTGTCTTACTGTCTCTGCGGCGCGCCACATTTCCTTGTTGCGCATAGCCTCGAGCTCCTTGTTGAGACCATCGCGATAGTCAGCCTTAGAGTTGCTGTCTATAGAGATCTGAGCTTCGTTTCCGCTCTGTACAGAGAGGTAGAGCCATTCCATAACTGGCTTGATGGCATCGCGGAATCGTGGAGCCCAGTCGAGCGCGCCTCTTTGTGCTGTGGTAGAGCAGTTGGCATACATCCAGTCCATACCTTTCTGTGCAAACAGAGGCATGAGACTCTGTGTCAGTTCCTCAACGGTCTCGTTGAAAGCCTCAGAAGGAGAGTGTCCATGCTCGCGGAGCACATCGTACTGAGCCTCGAGCAGACCCTCGATGGCACCCATGAGTGAACCGCGCTCGCCAGTAAGGTCAGAGGTAGCCTCACGCTGGAATGTAGTCTTGAACATATATCCTGCACCGATACCGATACCGAATGCGATTGTTTTTTCTTCGGCATTGCCAGAAGCATCTTGATAAACGGCGTATGAGCAGTTGAGTCCGCGTCCTTCGAGGAACATGGTGCGGAGCGATGTGCCGCTACCCTTAGGAGCCACCATGATCACGTCAATATCCTCTGGTGGTACCACTCCAGTACGGTCGTTCCAGTTGATGGCGAAACCATGAGAATAGTAGAGAGTCTTACCCTTTGTGAGATACTGTTTGATGGTAGGCCAAGCCTGAATCTGTCCTGCATCAGAGAGGAGCATACAGATGATGGTACCCTTTTCGGCGGCCTCTTCGATAGAGAAGAGTGTTTTGCCAGGCACCCATCCGTCAGCCACGGCCTTGTCATAGGTTTTACCCTGACGCTGTCCCACGATAACGTTGAATCCGTTGTCGCGCAGGTTACCAGCCTGACCAGGTCCCTGAATACCATAACCGATAACAGCTATAGTTTCGTTTTTCAATACTTCACGTGCTTTTTCCAATGAAAATTCTTTGTTGGTGACAACAGTTTCGATAACGCCACCAAAATTCATTTCTGCCATAATTTATTAGTTTTTTGTTTGTCACCTGCCGAAGCGGGCATATATTCGGTTATTATATTATCTATTTCGGTTTGCAAAAATACGCATTTATTACGAAACAACCAAAAATACTTTCATCTTTTTACAAAACAAAGCCTACATCTGCACACTTCGACACTATTTTGCGCATCTTTTTCACCTTTTGTAATACGTATGGAGTATTCTTTTGTTTGTTCTGTCTGCTGTTCTGCATCTTCAATCCAGAAGGACAGTTGGTCTCCAAACCTGCTTTCGGCTACGTATGCAATATCGAGTCTCTTGAGTATATAGTCATTATAGATTTCTATAGGGAAGAGGTCGAGCACATGTTCTATATACTTGATGGAGTTTACATGTCCATTCACGTCTATATCATTATAATATGTGTCGATGGTTCTTGTGAGCCTTGCATTGTCGCCCATTTTCACTCTCGAACCTTTTTCAATGGGGCACTCCTTTTGGCACTCTATCCATTGTTTTATTTCTCCGTCTTTGATGGCGAGAATGTTCTGTGGCTGTCTGTTGTCTGTATCTATGAGGGCCCATATACTCTTTCCATATCCGTATGTTTTGCCATCTGGTGCAGCAATCCTGAAATTTCTGTTGGTAAAATATCTCATTGCACTCTCCACCCATGTTTCCACATCAAAATCGGAATATTGTGGTGGCATATCGTTCATTTCTATTGCCAGTCTCGAAAGCACCCATGTCATATTGCGTGGGTTTAGATAGTCCATGCCGAATCCACGGTCTTTAGAGTGGAAGTCAGCGGCATTTAGGAGATGGTTGCCGAGATGCCCCATAAAGAGGCGGTGTGTACAGTCGCAATGGAATGGTTCTGCGGCAAATCTGTATTTACCCACTTTGCCAATGGTCTTATCTTGGTTGTTATTCATAATGGGACTGAGTTACAAATAAAACAAAATCATCTGTCATTTTCTCTATCTTCAAGATATTTGCTTACCTCCTCCTGTGTGCTACGTGTCACGGCAATGCGGCCTGATCTTGTATACTGTAGTATGCATCCAAAGGCATTGAGTTTGTCATACAGGGTCATGATTTCCTCTGTGCGCCCGCTCTTCATCACAATCACGTATATGGGGTTTACCTCTGTAATGAAAGCATCGTTGCGCCTTACGGTGCGCGAAATCTCGGGATTTGCCATCACGTCTGGGGTAGAGAGTTTATATAGTCCTGTCTCGCGGATATAGAGTTCCTCATCGCGATAGAATGTGGCCTTCACCACATCGATTTTTTTCTCTATCTGCCTTGTAATCTTTGTTATCTGGTCTTCATTGCTCCATGCCGTTATGGTGTATTTATGCAGCCCAGGTATGCTTGAAGCCGATACATTGAGGCTTTCGATGTTGACCTGCCTGCGTGTAAACACAGCCGTTATCTGGTTGAGTATACCTGCAATATTCTCTGAATAAACGAGCAATGTATATAAAGTCTTTTCTTCTGTCATGATAATAAATAAAAAAGTTATATCTCGAGTAGCATCTCGTCAACGGTTTTTCCTGGAGGAGTCATAGGCAGCACGTTGTCGTCTTCCTTGATGGCACATTCCATGATGAAAGGTCCGTCGGTGTTAAGCATACGTTTGATAGCATCCTGCAGTTGTTCTCTTTCTGTCACCGCTTGGTATTCAATGCCGTATGCTGCAGCCACTTGCTCATAGCATGGGTTGAGCATTTTTGTAAATGACTTACGTCTATTGAAAAACATGTCTTGCCATTGTCTCACGTTGCCCAGATAATTATTGTTGAGCAGTATCATCTTTACAGGCGCCTGCTGTTCCATGATAGTGCCGAGTTCCTGTATGCTCATCTGAAATCCTCCGTCGCCGCAAAACATGCAAACGGTTCTTTCTGGTGCTCCGAATGTAGCACCTATGGCTGCAGGGATGCCATATCCCATAGTACCGAGTCCGCCGCTGGTCACTATAGACCTGTTACGATGATATTTGAAATATCTGCTTGAAAACATTTGGTTTTGTCCCACGTCTGTCACGAGCACTGCCTCACCCTTGGTAGCCTCAGCCACTGCGTTCACCACCTCTCCCATTAGCAGAGGTCCTTCTGTTGGATGGATGGCAGGTTCTATCACCTGTTTTCTCTCCATCTCGTCATACTTAGCAAATGAATCTCTCCATTCACGATGCTCGGCCTTGTTGAGCAGTTTGGTTATGGCAGGCAGCGACTCCTTGCAGTCTGCTATCACTGCCACATCGGTCTTGATACATTTGTCTATCTCCGAGTGGTCTATATCCAGATGGATTATCTTGGCCTGCTTAGCGTATGTAGACTGCAGTCCCGTCACTCTGTCGCTAAATCTCATGCCAATGGCGATAATCACGTCGCACTCCTGTTCTTTCACGTTTGGAGCATAGTTGCCATGCATGCCGAGCATACCCATATTGAGAGGATGGTTTGATGGCAGTGCCGATAGTCCTAACAATGTGCGTGCAGCAGGTATGTCAGCCTTCTCGAGGAAATCGACGAGTTCATTCTGTGCGTTACCCAGTTCCACGCCCTGTCCCACCAGTGCCAGCGGTTTCTTGGCATTATTTATTATGTCAGCCGCTTTTGCCACTGCCTCCAGGTTAAGTTTTGGATAAGGCATATAGCTTCTCACGAAGTCAACATGCTTCGGTTGCCATTCGGTAGTATGCACTTGTGCGTTTTTGGGAAAGTCGAGCACCACGGGTCCTGGTCTGCCGGAGCGTGCTATATAGAAAGCCCTGCTCACAGCCCATGCCACATCTTCTGGTCTTCTAATCTGATAACTCCATTTGGATATAGGTTGTGCCACACCCACCAGGTCTACCTCTTGGAATGCATCTGTGCCGAGCACTCCTACCCCCACCTGTCCAGCTATCACCACCATAGGAGTGGAGTCCATCATGGCATCTGCCACACCTGTCAGTGTGTTGGTGGCACCGGGTCCGCTGGTCACCAGGCATACGCCCACGTTGCCGCTCACCCTTGCATATCCTTCAGCGGCATGGGCAGCCGCCTGCTCGTGTCTTACCAATATGTGGTTGAAGGCTTTCTTTTCGCCTCTCGTATAATCATAGAGTGCATCAAAGACTGGCATGATGGAGCCACCGGGGTATCCAAAAATTGTGGTTACGCCCTCGTTGACAAGGGCTCTCATCAGCGCTTCGGCACCTGTTATCGTTTCTTTATTCATTATTCTTTATGGTTATTCTTTTCGTCACTGGACATTGTCACTTGGCATCATTAATCATTAATCATTAATCAATAATCAATAATCATTAATCATTAATCACTCTCACTCCGCCCTTGTCTGCCGAGCTAACGCTCTGTGCATAAGCCCTGAGTGCCTTGCTCACCTTGCGGTCGCGGGTAAGTGGTCGCTGTTTTCTGGCAGCCAGTTGCTCATCGCTGAGTTTTACGTTGATGCTTCTGTTGGGTATATCGATCTCTATGATATCTCCATCAATGATTTTGCCAATATTTCCTCCTGCCGCAGCCTCTGGGGATATATGTCCGATGCTCAGTCCGCTTGTACCTCCCGAGAATCGTCCGTCTGTAATCAGTGCGCATTCCTTTCCGAGGTGCATGCTCTTTATATAAGATGTAGGGTATAGCATCTCCTGCATGCCTGGACCACCCTTTGGTCCCTCATGAGTGATCACTACGCAGTCGCCGCTGCCCACTTTACCACCGAGTATCCCCTCGCAGGCAGCCTCCTGAGAGTCAAAGACTCTTGCTGGACCTGAGAATTTCCATATACTCTCGTCCACGCCGGCAGTCTTCACCACGCATCCATCCTGAGCAATATTTCCGAAGAGCACGGCCAGTCCTCCGTCTTTGGTATATGCATGCTCGAGATTGCGAATACATCCGTTTTCGCGGTCTGTGTCGAGTGTTCCCCACTGTGCGTCCTGGCTTCCCATTTTTGTAGAGAAGTGTCCGCCTGGTGCGCTTTGGTATATGCGGTTGGCCTCAGCATCCACAGTTTCTGCTGTTATATCATATTTGGCCATCTGCTCAGCCAGTGTTTTTCCGTCCACACGTTTCACGCTACCATCGATGAGTCCACCACGGTTCAGTTCGGACAATATGCCGAGGATACCGCCTGCTCTGTTGCACTCCTGCACACTGTATTTCTGTGTATTTGGTGCCAGTTTGCATAGGCATGGCACCTTGCGGCTCAGTTCGTCTATATCCTTCATCTTGAAGTCGGCGCCTGCCTCTTGTGCCACTGCCAGCAGGTGCAGTACGGTATTGGTGCTTCCTCCCATGGCAATATCGAGGGTCATGGCATTGAGGAAGGCCTGTCGTGTGGCAATGCTCTTTGGCAGTACGCTTTCGTCGCCGTCTTCATAGTATGCGAATGCATTTTTCACCACCTGTCTGGCGGCGTCCTTAAACAGTTGTATCCTGTTTTTATGTGTTGCCAGTATGGTACCGTTGCCGGGCAATGAGAGTCCTATGGCCTCTGTGAGCGAGTTCATCGAATTGGCAGTAAACATGCCTGAGCAACTGCCGCATCCAGGGCATGAGCACTGTTCTATCTCTGCCATCTCCTCATCGGTCACCGATTTGTCGGCACCCTTCACCATAGCAGTTATGAGGTCGGCATTCTCGCCTCTCCATCTACCCGCTTCCATTGGTCCGCCCGAGCAGAACACTGTAGGTATATTAAGTCTCATGGCAGCCATGAGCATGCCTGGTGTCACCTTGTCGCAGTTGGATATGCATATCATGGCATCTGCCTTGTGTGCATTCACCATATATTCCACACTGTCTGCGATGATATCACGGCTGGGCAATGAATAAAGCATGCCATCATGTCCCATGGCTATTCCGTCGTCGATGGCTATGGTATTGAATTCGGCTGCATAGCACCCCATGTTTTCTATCTCTTGCTTTACTATCTGTCCTATCTCGTGAAGATGGGTATGACCTGGCACAAACTGTGTAAAGGAGTTGACCACGGCTATGATAGGTTTGCCAAACTGCTCACGTTTCATACCTGTGGCCACCCATAGCGCACGCGCTCCAGCCATCCTGCGTCCTTCAGTGCATACGGCACTTCTCAATTGATGCTTCATATATGATAACAATATGTTGTTTATTACTACTAATTGAAATTGACTGCAAAGTTAATCCTTTTTTTGCTAATTGCCAACTATTTTGTCGTCAAAAATAGCAATAAACAACAAATTGTTATCACTTTTGTTAAAATCCTAACATTTTATCACTAAAAACTGCACTATCACTTATGATTTGTGCATTATACGCTATATATTAATGTTGTTATTTGACCATAATCACCATCTGGCGTTTCTCTTTGTCCAGTGGTGCCCACTTGTATGATGCCTTGTCAAAGCGTATTGCATTTAGGTCGAAGCACCTTATCGTGGCATCGTGCATGGTTCGGTAATAGATGCGGCGTTTTGTTATGTCGGTAGCCACTGTCCACTGTGTGGCACTGGGGATATCGGGCACCGTCTGTCCTGCGGCGAACTGTATGCCTACAGGTATATCGAAATTGTTGAGTATGTGGAATGCCTGTTCCACTGTCTTGCCCGTATCTTCATACTTAGGTGCCGATGCCTGATAGAATGCCGCCCTGACGAAGCGCGATGGCGGCGTCATATCGCCGGGAATGCCATGCATACCTCCACCGCCGCCAAAGGCTTTGAGTTGCATGTCGCCCACCTTGCCCGTGTTTACGGCACCCGTCTGCAGATTCACATAGTTATTGAGATTGGTCAAATGCCATTCAAAGCCAGGCGAATTGGTCAGCACCCCAAGAGTGTTTTCATAGAAGTGCAGTTTCTTGCCCACTATCTCCAATACCACCTGTCTGCCGCTCTCCTCCGTTATCCTCCAATGTACGGTGGAGCCGCGTGGGTCGATGGTCACGATATGTATATCGGCAATGGCTGCCTTCACCTCGTCTATAGTTTTAAAGTTAGAGAGTATCCACGAAACGAGTTGCAGGTCGCTGACCGTATTTTGCTTCTTTGTGGCATCGTATGTTTCATATTCTCCGTATTCGGGAAAATAGAAGAGGCCTGCGGCTAGTCCAGCCTCATTGAGACCGTCTACCACAAACTCGGGTTGCTGCACAGCCAGACCCACATATCCATATTTGGCAGTAAAGGCCATGCCCTCCTTATCGCCGCCAGGCACATAAGAGCGCTGCCTATAGCCTCGTGGCACAATGGCATAACAACTCTGCAGGTCGTTGCCTGCCCATTCGATGGTTCGTGCAGCCACTGTGGCTCCCGTGGTGGTGCGCAGGGTTATTCCCGTGCATGCCGAAGCGTACACAAACGGTATCATTGCCAGCATGGCTGAGCACATGATGATTCTGGTAATACTTTTCATAATTGTTCCTCCTTTTCATTAATATTAGTCTAAATATCAATGCAAATATAACACATTATCAGCATGATTGTTTTCTTATTCTTTTTGTTTATGCATAATTAACTACAATTCAACCTTTGCCGTTTGCAGAATTATTTGTACCTTTACACCGGATTTATCTATACAGACAATGGAAATAGCAATTATAGGCGGCGGAGCGGCAGGATGTTTTGCCGCTGCCAATCTCTCTTCTTTCATTCATGGGCACACCATAACCGTATATGAAGCGGGCAAGCGTGCCTTGGCCAAGGTGGCCATCACGGGTGGCGGGCGATGCAATCTGACCAACTCCTTTCTCAACATCGCAAGCCTCGAGAGTGCTTATCCTCGCGGTGCAAGGCTGATGAAAAGGCTCTTTTATGATTTCAACCATAATGATGCCTACAATTGGTTTGAGGCTGCCGGAGTGCCACTCTTGACGCAGTCTGACCAGTGTGTCTTTCCTGTATCTCAAGATGCCATGGAGATTGTGGGCACACTGCTGAAAATCATGCACACCAACGGAGTGGTGCTCAAAACAAGTCATAGGCTAACCAGGATTTCCAAAGCAAACAAGGAAGATCATGGTTATTCATTGCAATTTTCCAATGGTTATAATACCTGTGCCGATATTGTGCTGGTGGCCACGGGTGGCAGCCCGCGCATAGAGGGTCTTTCCATGCTGTCGCCTCTGGGCTTGTCATTGGTCAGTCCGGTGCCGTCGCTCTTCAGTCTGTGTCTTGCGCCCCACTCACTCAAAGACATGGCAGGCACGGTGGTAGAGGATGCGGTGGTTGGACTATGCTCCACCAAGATCAAAGCCTCGGGACCGCTACTCATCACCCATTGGGGATTGAGTGGACCAGCCATACTCAAACTCTCGTCATACAGTGCCCGACTCCTTAATGATCTGGGGTATAATGCAAAAATCAGCATCAATTGGATTGGCCACAGCAATGAAAAAGAGGTGAGCGGCATGTTGTATGAAATGGCCATAAGAAACCCGCAGAAGCAGTTGCAGAACATCTATCCCGAGTGTTTCAACAGCAAGTTATGGCGCTTTTTGCTTGAGCAGTGCAAGATGCGTCCCGAGATGCGATGGGGCGAAATGGGCAGCAAGGGTTTCAGCCGCATGGCAGCCATCATGACCAATGATATATATAATGTGAATGCTAAAAACAAGTCGAAGGAGGAGTTCGTGACCTGCGGTGGTGTTTCTCTTGACAATATCTCTGCCAAAACCATGGAGTGCCGCAATCATCGTGGATTGTTCTTTGCTGGTGAGGTTTTAGACATAGATGCCATAACAGGAGGATTTAATCTTCAGGCAGCATGGACCACAGGGTATGTGGCAGCAAAAGCCATAGCTGATTATGCACTTATGTAAGCGGCAGGTTTAATCATTTTCATGAGAGATAAAGCATTTAAGGTGGGTTCTATAAATTCCCACCTTAATTTTATAAGATTTGTATCTTATCCAAAGGAAGATTTGTCATATCAGCTATTTGATCTATAGGCATTCCAGTATCTTTCAGTGCCTTCGCAGTAGCCAGCAATGCTTTCTCTTGTTGCGCTATCTGCTCATTCTGATGTTCTATCTGCTCAATTTGCTGAGCTATATGCTCATTTTGCTGAGCTATATGCTCATTTTGCTGAGCTATCTTTTTATCTCTCATCATAATAGCGGTATCTCTGTTTTCGATGGCAGAGAAATATTCATCTTCCACGTTCATGTCCTGTCTGAGTTTGGAGTCAGAGGCAGCAGCCAGCAACCTATGCAGGATATGCTTCATCTCGGTATCATTAGCATAACTATTCTCGTCTATTTTGAGAACCTGTCTATTATTCTTGTCCTTGTTTGACTGGTCAAACACGCTGAGCACTTCCATAAGCCTGTTGTTTACATGTCCGTGCAGCAATGGGATCTGCACGATGATGCTGTCGTGCACGAGGCTCTCCACAAATGGGTCGGGTATGCCTTTGGTCACCTCATTTCCATCATAATCATACGATTTATGTCTAACATACAACACAGGCTCTTCTATGTCGCCAACCCTATGACCAAGCAGATATACGGTAATCATCGGTATGCCGTAGCCACATGGATTGTCATCTTTTAGTATATTGTCTGGATTGGCATATTGGGTGCCGAGATATTGTCTAAACCTAAGCGTTTCGGTCTCCAACCAAGTCTTTTGCAATTCGATGAGCACCAATTTGAGGCTTCCATCATCTTGTTTGACCTTAGCACCAAAGTCTATTCTGAACATAGAAACCTTGTCTTTTATGCCATTGGTATACTCATGTTTGCGCACATCCACCTCCACCACTTCTTTCTTGAGCAGTGCAGATAGTATGGTCTTGGCCACACGTTCATCCTCCATTAGAAACTTAAAAACAGAGTCATATATCGGATTAGCTATACTGATTATCATAAATACACCTTTAAATAGTTAATAAATTAATGCCATCTAATCGCTATCAACTGCAAAGATACAATATCACTTTGATATATCAAAATTATTTTGCAAAAAAAATACTGAGGATATGTATTGTATCTGCATTTCAATACATCCTCTATGACCCCTCAATTTAGAACGTCAAACTGGACGCCCTAACAAATAATCCTTATATCACGCAAACTTTTTGCGCTTTTATTTTGCGGACACGGCTTTTTATTGTAACTTTGTGGCATAAACAAAACTATTTATGGGGTGTTATATAAATTAGCTTGCAAGCAAAAGAGGTGCAAATATGCCATCAATTGAGGCATTAACAAACATGGAGCAAAAAGAATGAAAGCAACAATTCCATACATAGAAAGGAAGTTTGATGAGTTTAACCAACGAAACTCTCGCATTGAGGAAGAAAAAGCTGTGGTGGAACAGATGGTACGCCTGTATTGCCGTAAGCATGAAGGTAATGCCAAACTATGCCCCAATTGCAAGCAACTGCTTGACTATGCCCTCTGCCGACTTGACAGATGCCGTTTTGGCAAGCAAAAGCCCACATGCAAACAATGCCCCGTGCATTGCTATAAACCAGAGATGAAAGAAAGAATCAGAGTGGTGATGAGATGGGCGGGACCAAGAATGATTATCTATCATCCTGTTGCAGCCATCAGACATTTGATCAGAGAAACAATTATATTCAAGAAACATTTGATATTATGATGATAACAATAGAGCAACTTATCGGCATTGTAAAAGACGCATCGAAACTGATGGTGGCCGACGGATTTGAGATTGAACAGAAAGGTGGATATGAGAATATCGTGACTACCTCCGACCTGGCCGTGCAGAACTATTTGTATGAGAAACTATCGGCAATTATGCCGCAGTCAGGCTTCCTGTGCGAAGAAAAGGACATCAACGACAGCCAGCATGAATATACATGGATCATCGACCCCATAGACGGCACCGCCAACTATAGTCGCGGCATAGACCAGTGCGCCATCTGCGTTGGACTGAAGCATGGCAACGAGATGGTCATGGGAGTGGTTTATGTGCCACGAACCTTAGAGTTATTCCATGCCGAAAAGGGCAAGGGAGCATATCTCAACGGCAAGCGTATAGGAGTGTCTGGTCGAGAGTTCGGCAATGGCGTGCTCTGCACTGCCCTACCCGTATATCATAAGGAGTATACAGAAGTATGCTCAAAAATTATCGTGGATGCTTTTGGCAAATGCAACGACATAAGGCGCTTTGGTGCCTGCGCCCCTGAGTTGTGCTATCTGGCCATGGGCAGATGCGAACTCTATTTCGAATACCTGCTCAGCCCATGGGATTATGCGGCCGCCTCACTCATAGTGACAGAAGCCGGGGGCATCATCACATCGGCAGATGGCAGTCCGCTACGACTCACCGAACCCACAGGAGTAATAGCGGCCAACACCGTGGCCAACCACCGACAGTTGCTGGATATTTACAACTGTTACATGCAGACACAATAACAAGCATTTGTTTTTCTCAGTAAATAATAAAGAATTAAAAATAAAAGGGCGTATCAATGGCTTTTATCCATTGATACGCCCTATATTATTGTATGTTAGGTAAATTCTAATGCACTGCCTAACTTTTATACTCTCGTTTTGCATCAAAGCATGGACATAGTTTGGGTGTTGCTCCGAGCAAGTCTCTATGCCCCACCACCATAGCATTAGGAAAGAGTTTTCGCATCATTATCACCAGTTCCTCCATTCTCTCTTTCTGCTTTGGTGTGCGAGTATCTCTGAATCGTCCCTGTTCATCCCGTCCGCCCTCGTAGCAGATGCCAATAGAGCATCTATTATACG
>OBLI01000775.1_pt1 | contig 33398 bp, 23 predicted proteins | sample 1519701 | NCBI WGS metagenome assembly OBLI01 (sample SAMEA3663005, study PRJEB22513) | pig gut metagenome | biome: pig gut; feature: pig-associated habitat; material: faeces | place: France | collected 2012 | reverse complement strand
TTTTGCCTGGAGTTTTAAAGCTTTTGCCCTTACAGGGCGACAGGTTTGCGTCCGTAATTACCCAGGGCGATGCCCTGGGCTAGGGGCTTCTGCCCTTTCAGGGCGTGTGGAGCTTACATGCGAAACTTGAATTATATGACGAAAGCGTGAAGAGCATCCTGCTCTTCACGCTTTCGTCTTCTTTTATCTTATAGCAAGCAATGGAGGCTTGGTAAACAATATTTTTTGTGATGTCAACAACTTTTTAACTGAATTTCTTCATTTTTCTTAAAATTTGCTGTAACTTAGCATGCGAATTCGCTATACGATATACAAAAGGTATAGCAAAATAAAGAAGCTAATGGACCCATTATTTCTACTACAGTTTGCATGTTTAATATTCATGCTCATCAATGCCTTCATCGTGGCAGTCTCTCATCTGCATGTAAGATAGGAGAACAAGCAGTATGAGCATTCACGCTGGATGATAGTTGCCGCCATGGTAGGACTGGCGATACAATATGCTATGCAGATGGCTTTCAGATTCCGTGCTACTAACGATGATATTGGTGCCGTCATCAACATTGTTATCTATACTCCTTGTTTCTCGCTTATTTCTATGGCTATCTTCAATGTTTTCGCTCCCGAAAATCCTTTACGTTTTATTCTTAGTATCTGTTAGCATGTTCATTTATATTAGTTGCTATGCTGATTTATATTAGCTACTAATTGGTAGCTAACTATATTACTCTTTCGTTCAACAGCTGTTGAACGGTCAAGTATCTTAAGATAAATTGCAAAGTATGTTATCTTCTACGACCGTTCAGCCTCTGTTGAACGAAAGGCGCAGTTAATATGGTGTTTTAACGAAGTAGATTAAAAAGGGGTTGGAAAGCGATGTGTACCAACCCAAATGCACGTCTTATCTGGTGTAGAAATTATGATTCATCTACCCACTACAATAGTCATGTGAAAAGTTAAATTCTGAAATTACTTCTTTGTTTCTTTGGTAAAACAAACAAAACATCGTAACCTTGCATCGCTCATCTATAATTAGAAAGAGTTTCGAGACCCGATTGCCTTTGATGCATCTCGGGTCTTGCGTTTTATATCGGGGTAGGTATTCTTTTCTTCATTTTCTTTAAAAGCTGCCTTGGGTCAGTGGATATTTCATGGGGAAAGATTGGAAACGCTAGATAATATTGTAGTAGCGAGAACTTGCCTGGAAGGCAATACGAGGGTGTGTCAAAACTTCCTTATTATACTTTCGTTAGTGGAAGAGGTTAATGATAGATTGGCATCTTAATGATTATCAAGAAAATGTGTTTTATTGGTTTCCGCTTGTTAGTTTCAAGAATAAAGTGTAATTTTGTTGATGAAACCCCATGTATATATTAAACTAAGGAGTAAATATGAATACTTCAGTAATAAATGAGCCGAAGCTTGTGGTAACTGTATCTGACCCTACTATGTTGACAAAGTTGAAAAACGCCATCAAAATGTTGAATGGTGTTAGTTCTATTTCTATTTTGAAACCTAAAAAGACAGGTCTGGAACTTGCCGAAGAAGACAAGGCGAAAGGTAGAGTTACCCGATGGAATTCTGTAGACGAAATGTTTGACACTGTTTTAGGAGAATAATATATAAGTTTGGTACAACCAAAAGATTTGACAAGGCTTTAAAGCTTTGTAAAAAGCGTGGCTATCCGATAGAAGAACTAAGTTCCATGCGCTGAGTTCTGAATCTATATTTCTTTGTATGTATTCTGTCATAATCGTAAATATTTGAATACCAGGCACAAATGTAATTAAAATATTCAAATCCAAGAAATAATTCGCACTAAAATAATTCAATAGCGAAAAAACAACAAGGGTCTATATGCCACGATGAACAGGTGGCATATAGACCCTTGATTGCGAATTAGCGTCCGCATTGTTGCAGCTTTTTAATCTTTCAAGCATCCGATAGGAACCACAAATACACCATCTTTTCTTCGATAAGCGTAATCGCCTGTTCCTGTGAGTACCATCATGAAGGATGGTTCATTCATTTTTTCAGTATTTATTTTGCCTGCAAGAGTTATTAGGTTTGCTGCACCCTCGTTGATGAGTTTGTCGCCACCTAACTTTACTTCAATAAGTCCATATTTGCCATTGCGCAGATGTACTACAGCATCACATTCCAACCCATTTTTGTCACGATAATGGTATACCTCTCCATCTAAAGCATCGGCAAAGACTCTCAAATCACGAATACAGAGAGTCTCAAAAAAGAGTCCCATTGTATTGAGGTCGTTAATAAGGTCTTTAGGTCCCAGTCCTAATACTGCCGTACCTATAGATGGGTCTATGAAATAACGGGTATTTGCTGTGCGGACAGCCGTCTTGGAACGTAGGTTAGGATTCCAGGCTTCGGAATCCTCTATGACAAAAATCTTGCGCAAGGCTTCCAGATAGCTACCTGCTGTCTTCACGCTAATTTCATTTTCATCATTTGTCATCATATCAGCCACTATCGTTCCGATGGTTGCTTGCGAACCTTGATTCCGGGCGTATGAACGCAATAGCAATCTTGTAGTCGTTGCGTTACGATTTACTCCATCCACCCGCGAAACATCTTTCTTAATAACAGCATCCACATAGTCGAATGCTTGTTCCAAAGCTGCTTCGCCTTGTAATCCACAAGCAAAAGGCCAACCACCACGGCAAATCAGATATGCCAGGTCATCTATCTTCAGTTTGTTAATGGCAACTATCTTTTCTGGTGTTTCAAATAAATGTGCCAAACTCACCTTTCCGTTTGATTCGCCTGATTCATAGAGACTCATTGGTCTCATCGTTAGCCAACTGAACCGTCCTGTTCCAGAATGGTGCATATCTTTTTCATCTGCAGGAACAGCAGAGCCTGTCAAGACAAACTGTCCCACATCATGCCGATGGTCAACCTCAAATCTGATGGCATCCCAAAGTTTTGGTGCAAGTTGCCATTCATCAATAAGCCTTGGTGTTTCGCCCTCAAGCAAGACAGAAGCATCTATCTCTGCCATCTGTAGATTGGTTTCCAATGATGCAGGATTATCCATATACAGAATACTTTTAGCTTGTTGCTCGGCAGTGGTAGTCTTTCCACACCATTTTGGCCCTTCTATCAAGATAGCCCCCTTACTTGCCAGTTTCTTTGCCAACATTTGGTCTGCAATTCTATGTTTGTATTCCATATTTTCGAATATTGATTATACGTATGCAAAGATACAACTTTTTTTTTATATTTCCTCAGTTGGCTGTGTTTTATTTCCTCAGTTGGCTGTGTTTCGTTTCCTCAGTTGGCTGTGTTTTATTTCCCCAGTTGGCTGCATTTCGTTTCCTCAGTTGGCTGTATATATTACTATAGGGCATTTTTTTGTTATACATTCTTTTGCTGCATCATTTATTTTTCATAAATTCGCACCGGAAAAATGTTTCAGACTAACATATATGAAAAAGACTATCAACTTTATCATTACTGGCGCTATGTGTTTAGGCATTAGCGCACCTATTTCTATTAATGCTTCAGAGTTGCAGAAGAAACCAGCAAAGGTAGAGAACCTTGGGAAACCTGCAAAGATCAAGAAGCAAAAGCAACGTTATATAAAAAAGGTTTCGCCAATAAGGGTGGAGAGTCCTGTAGGCACAGTTCCACGTTTGCCTTGGCAAGTGTGGGTGACTTATAGTGATGGTTCGCACGAATGGCGACAAGCCAAGTGGGAGAACTATATGCGTGCTACTGAGCAAGCAGAGGCTGACCCACAACGCAATCCAGTAGGTAGCGAATATACAATTGAGGGTTATATCATTGGCGACAACACTACAAACAAAGGTTACCCACTTGTTGCAACCGTGGTTGTTACTAACAATAAATGGAATACTCCAGACTGCCATCCTGTGGCAAATCCTCTAAAGCTAACGGAGGTGAGCATTAATGGCAAAAACCGCTTGACTAACAATAGGAACCTTAATATCAAGACTCTGTTGTCGTGGGATATCACTCAGCAACTTTATAACTATCGCGATACATACGGATTGCCTACCGATGGCTATACCGTGGCTGATGGCTGGGATTCGCCAACAACAAAGCTTAAAGGTCATGGCTCAAGTCACTATATGAGTTCATTGGCTTTCGCCTTTGCTTCATGCAATCCTAATGAAGAAACTGCCGAGAAGACAGAACTGCGCAAGAGAATAAAGAGAATGGTTGACGAACTGCGTGCTTGCCAAGAGCGTACTTTTGTTTGGGATAGCACGCTAAACCGATATAGAGAGGCTCGCGACTATGCTCCTGAAGAAGTACTAATGAAGATGGGAGGAAGCTGGGCTGACTTTGATAGGTATAAGAAGGATTATCGCAACTATGGATATGGATACCTTAATGCCATTCCTGCTGCTCATCCTGCACTCATAGAGAAATATGCTCCTTATAATAATGAGGAGGGTGTATGGGCACCTTATTATACTATACACAAACAGTTGGCTGGACTCATTGATATAGCCAATAATATCGACGACAAAGAGATTGCTGCCAAGGCGCTCCTCATAGCCAAAGATATGGGACTATGGGTGTGGAACCGAATGCACTATCGCACATACGTGAAAGCGGATGGCGACAAGGCTCAGCGACAGGCTAAACCTGGCAACCGCTATGAAATGTGGAATATGTATATTGCTGGCGAAGTGGGAGGAATGGCTGAGTCGCTTGCTCGACTAAGCGAAATGGTGGATAGTAATGACGAGAAGGAAAAGCTCTTAGAGGCTGCCAACTGCTTCGATACTCCTGCTTTGTTCAACCCTCTGGCGGCAAACATCGATGATATAAGAACCAGACATGCTAATCAGCATATCCCAATGATTACTGGTGCGCTGAGATCGTTTATCGGCAACTGCAATCCTTATTACTACAATATAGCATACAACTTCTGGAATATGATGCAAGGCAAATATGTATATGCTATGGGAAGCGTAGGCAATGGCGAGATGTTTCGTCAGCCTTATTCGCAGATATTGTCGATGAATACCAACGTGATGAGCGACAGCAAACGCGATATGTATCCTAATCCTGATATCAACGAGACATGCTGTGCATATAATCTTGCCAAGCTCACTAAAGACCTCAACTGCTTCAATCCTGATAATGCAGAGTATATGGATTACTATGAGCGTGTACTCTATAATCAGATAATAGGCTCGTTGCATCCCGAACATTGGGCTGTTACATATCAGTATGCTGTTGGTATGAATGCTATAAAACCTTATGGCAACAATACTCCACAAAGCACATGCTGCGGAGGTACAGGCGCTGAGAACCATGTGAAATACCAAGAGGCTGCTTATTTCGTTAACGACAACACTATGTGGGTGGGACTCTATATGCCTACAACTGCTCGATGGGAGGCTAAGGGAGTGACTATAGAGCAAGAGTGTGAGTGGCCTGCACAACATAGCATGCTCACAATAAGAACCAACGGTAAGGCTACTGCCGACTTTACTCTCAAGCTACGTGTGCCTTATTGGGCTACAAAGGGCTTCGACATAAAGCTAAATGGTAAGTCTATTGCCAAGAGCTTTCAGCCATGCTCGTATGCTGCAATAAGCAACCATATATGGAAAGACGGGGATAGAGTAGAGGTATGTATGCCTTTCACTAAGCATGTGAACTGGGGACCCGACAAGATGGATCTTGCTGCTACTGGCAAGAATGAGGTTCGCACTCCTTTCTCTCCTCAATGGGTGGGAACTATTATGTATGGTCCGATGGTAATGGCAACAAAGGATATTAAAGAGTGGAAGAATGCTGATATCACACTGTCGTCAACGCTCAACGAGCTTACGCTAAAAGATGATGGTGCTACCGACGGAACCAACGATAAGCTATATACTCTGCAGATGCAGACTCCTGATAACAGAACTATAACATTCACTCCCGACTATTATCAGACTGACCACTCTACCCACTATCTGCGCATTGACATGCAGACAGGGGCAAAGAAACTGGTTGCTAAAGGTGTTGATAAGACTTCGCTTGAGCAGGCTCTCGCCATAGCTAAAGAGCGTATGGATAATCAGAAGGTATGGGAAGCGATGAGCGTAAAGGTGCCTGCATTCGCTCCTTGGGCTCCGAATGGTTATGCAAGATTGTGCCAGCAAGTGAAAGCTGCTGAGGCTATAAACGCTTTGGATAAGAAGAATCTGACCCAAGCAAAGGTCGATGAGGCTGTGTCTGCCCTTAATGTGGCTATCAACACCATGCGACCAGGCAACTTGGCAGAACCAGAGGATCTTAACAAATTGTTATCATTGTTGACCAGCGCAAAGAATATTCAGAACAAGACAGCTGAGCTACGCGAGGCTATTGACTATGCCGACATGGTGGTGCAGTATGTCAACGATGGTTCAGGCACCCACGACCTAATAGACAAGGCAATCAATAAATTTGGTGCAGTTAAGAAATAAGCTTTTGTGAACAGGCACTTTGATATTCTACGAGGATGTATCAAAAATAAAAACAGCACGCCCTATTCGGGGTGTGCTGTTTTGACTTTTGATAAACCATTATCTTTTACTCTTTATTCTTCCGTTTTGAATATACAATCCCTTGTGTGGTGCAGTCATTCGCTGACCTGCGATATTGAAGATTGCATTGTTGGCAGAAGCTGATGGAGTGTTGATTTCGCTAATGCCGTTGGTGAGCTTCTGTAGTAGGCGGATGTTGTCTATATATAATAAGGTGTTATTGGCAGCGCCTGTGCTTGCAGATGAAGAATATCCGAGCGAGAGAGTTACGTCGGTATCTGTATCGAGGTCGAAGTCGTAGACCATCAACTGCCATGTGTTTGGAGCATCTGGATAGCGATAGTCTGTGGTGCCATTGTATGAGACGCCTGTGAGCGAGGTATTGGTGTTGCTGGCTGTTGTAACCTTCTTACCATCGTTGTTGGTTTGGTTGGCGCAATCGTACTTCATATCAAGGAGCACACGATAAGAGCCTGCAGGGAGAGAAACCTTTTGAGTGATGGCGTTGTTGCCCTTGTCCCATGAGTTAAGGACGGTGAGGGTGCGGTCGCCAGCAGTTTCGTCGCTAACGCTACGGCCTGTCTTTGCTGCATAGTTGCCTACGTTGCTTGGACTAACACAGAACATGGTGTTGCTGTAAGGCATAGAGTACATACGGCAGAAGTTGCTACCAACGCTGAGGGTGCTGTTGGGAGTCCAGCCTGCAACAGGCAATAGGTTTTGCCATTTGCTGCTGATAGGAGCCACTTTGTTGGTGTAGCATTTAGCGTATGTAGCACCATTAGATGTGATATTGGTGCTTACAGTACCATAGGTTTCGTCTTCTTCGAAGTTTCCGTTCTGCACACAGTTTTCTGTAATGTCCTTATATCCTTTCGTGAAATCTTCTGTTTCGGATGTGGGAAACGTAGCACCTTCCACGAGAAGGTCGCCTCCAGAGATAGTAACTTTAGCACAATCAGATATTTTTATGGTCTTTTCTACGATACCATTGTCGGTGATGGCACGAACGTTGTATTCGCATACGCAGTCAGCCATATTCTGGATATATGCTGAGTTGTTGTCGTCTTTGTCAAGAACTGTGGATAGCGAAGAGTCGTCGACAAAGATGCGAGTAGCACTAACAGCACTATTGTTTTGCTCGATGGCTACAGAGAGCTTGCCCATGAAAGAAGGTTGGCTAACTACAGGAATGCCGAGAGGAGTGACAGGCATTTCAAATTCAGCCTTCTTGTCGCTCATGAAGTTAGAGAGCAATAGATAGCGTGTGCCATCTGGGTCGGCAGCCAAGGCTCCATTCCATCCCTCAGGCAACTTGTCGGTGAGAGAGATAAACTCGTCGCTCATCTGCTTGGTCTCTGTTGCATCAATATTGCTGTAGTATACCACGTTGCGGCTATCTACTTTTTCGCCATTATGGAACTGGCGGCTCTTAGTGGAGTAAGAAGGGTAGAGCTTGGCAGTCATTATAGAGTTGTTGTTGCCACGATCGCCAAAGCCCATGAGCTTGTCGCTATGCGAGATGATACCGAGAGCGTTGTCTACGTTGACCCAAGGTGAAGTGAAGGTCATGAACTGCGAACCATCGCTCTGCTTGTGAGTGTCGTCGTAGTATAGTGTGCGGTGAGTCTTGGTAAGCTCGTCTACCGAGATGGCGGTGAGTCCACCTTGCTCCTTAGTGATGGTACCATCGGCAAGAGCTGAAACATAGTCGAGATAGATAACAGCGTTGCCTGGAGTAGAATATATTGCAAAGCGGTTGTTGAGAGTAGACTCGTTAGTGTTGAGTTCACCATTCATCACCCATGCGTCGCCATCAACCTGGTATATACCATTAACAACAGGAGTAGCGTTGGTCTTCTTGCCGTTGACGGTATAGAAGCCGAGGAAGTTGCCCGTGTTGTTCTGCTTATAAGGCACGATAATCTTGTTTTTATCTACAGAGTTGGCAGCGATATAACCAGTATAGCTTGATATGCCAGGTGCCCAAGAGAAGGTTGTGAAGCGATCTTTGGTGTATGCTCTGACGATATTTTGCGACTTGATATGCTTAGCTGCAGAATACTGCTGACGGAAGGTTTCGAAGTCAGAAGCCTGGAGGTTGGCAGTAGAGGCAACAGAGTGCATGAGGTAAGTCATCATAACGCGATGAGCCTCTACACCCATACGGCGTGCACCGATATCAGAACGAAGGAGCCATGAACCATCAGAGGTGGTGGTTTGGCGAGCCTTTATCATCTTGTAAGCAAGATTTTCGAGCATCAACGCATCGGCATCTCTGAGGAAGCAGGCGTTGGTGGTATAAGATGTTATCTGGTCGTAGAGGAACAGGCTCCAGTCGTTGCCGTTAGGCATAGCAAGTTCGCCATCAGCGAGAGCAAGCCAGTTGAGTACTTCCTTCTGCACCTTGTCGTTGTTGTGCATCAAAGCGTTGGTCTTCCATTTCTCTTCACCGTAGAGCGATGTCTGGAAGAGCTTCAAGGCAAGAGCTGCTTCGCCAAGTTCCTGGATAACCACATTCTGATAAGAGGTGTGGAAATAGTTATGGTTTTGCAGGGTGTAGTCGTCGTAGAGGTTCTGACCTTTGTAGAGGTTGGCAACAGTAGTATTGTCGTATTCAGGGTCGATGACGGTATTGTTGTTAGCATCATCCTTGTGAGAATAGCTGTTGATAGCAAACTCGCGTAGACGTGCAAACCACTTTGGTGCCAACTCGTCGTTAGGGAACAAGCCGAGAGTTGCTGCAAGCACGTCAGCCTCCCATCCATTCTCTTCAGCCTTGGTGTCGCCAGCATAGCCTGTAGGAATAGAGCGGTTTAGCTCGTAGTTGCATTCTGCCTTGAGCAATGCTTTGATATATCCCTTTTGGTTGTCAGAGAGTTTATCCCATTGGAAGAATGCAGAATAAGCTACCGACATAGCCCAAAGCGAACTTTCCCAAACATGGTCGGAAGCAGATGTAGAGCCCCAGTAGTTGTTGTCGGCACAAACCTTCAGTTTGTTGGCTTTATGAGTGGAGTAAGCAAAGACGAGCGATTTCATTGCCATCTGCTCAATGTCGTCCCAAGAGACGTTGGCAGGCAATGTAACCTTATCTTTGCCATATTTTGCAAGGAATGCACATATCATAGAGAGGTCGGCATTAGAGCGCACACCGTCCTCATTGTTCTTCATAGTAGAATTGCTCTTGAAACATCCGCATGGTTCACCCTTGCTGTTAGGAGCCTTAGCAGCTTGGAAATCATTCTTCAAGTAGGTTGCGAAGTTGGCAAGCATTTGTAGCAAGTCGCCCTGCATAGTAGCTTCGTCAATGAAGTCGCCATTTATGATGCCTTCTGTTACGCTCTTCACTTGGTCTTCTGTCGGGTCGCCTGGTTCTACATAGTCGTCGGCAAGGCGAGTGAGGCGTACATTATCAATCATGATGCAGCTACCACCAGATTGCCAGTCTATGCCAATACCAATTTCTGCCAAGCCATCTACTTCCTGCTCGAAGTTGAGTTCATAGGTCTGCCACTTAGCAGTTGTGAAATAGCTTGCTGAACCTTGGGCGAAAGATGTTGTAGCGTTGTCATCATTTGCTATGAGGCGGAACGATGATGTTGCAGAGTTGGCGTAAGCCGAGCGAACATCAGCCTGAAGTTTGTACTTTCCCTTAGGCAATGATGCTATTGACTGGTTGAGAGTGGTGGTGCCAGCCGACCATCCCTGGCGTAGATAGTATGCCTGGGTACCATCGCTGATGGTAGTAACTTTACCAAAGTTGTTGTCGGTAAAACAATCGGTTGTAACCAAGAGCGATGTCACTCCTGTTCCTGTCACCGTCCATTCTGAAGGAGCTGTGGTTTTGTATCCACGCAGTCCGTCAGCAGAGTTGTTCACGGCTTCCATCGTTTTGAGATCATCAAGTTCGAAGGAAGCATTCTTTACATACTCTGCAGTAACGTCTGTTTGTGCCATCATGCTGGTAGAGAATGCCAGCGATGCGAGTAATAAAATGGTTTTCATCTTGTAGTTGTTTGCGAGTTTAGAATGTTGATAGTGTTAATTAGTTGTACATATATAGGTTTTACTTTGCAAAGATAGCGCTTTTATTGATAATTTTCTCTATCTTTAGCAAGAAATGTTGAAAGACAAGAATGGATAATAAACAACAAAAGGGTGAAATCATTATTGATTTCACCCTTTTGCTATAGCTTAACCTAAGCTTATGAAGTTGGACCAACGGGATTCGAACCCATAATGACAGAACCAAAACCTGTAGTGTTACCATTACACCATGGTCCAATTTCCGTTTGCAAAGGTAGTGCTTTTTTTGTCTACTACCAAATTTTCGACAATATTTCTTTATGTTAAGCCTTTATTAAGGACTTGAATAACTATTCGAAATATATTACTTTACAGTGATAAGGAAGTAATTCTTCTTACCCTTCTGTAAGAGAAGATACTTTCCGTCGATGAGGTCATCTTCGGTAACAACCTTATCGAAAGCAGCCAACTTCTCCTTGTTGAGGCTCACGCCACCACCCTTAACGAGCTTACGCATTTCGCTCTTGCTTGGGAAGATGTCCATGCCTTCTTGGTTGAATACGTCGATAGCTGGCTGGCCAATAACGTCGCGACCTACTGTGTAGTGAGGCACACCATTGAAGACATCGAGGAATGTAGCCTCGTCGAGCTTCTGGAGATTCTCCTTAGTAGCCTTGCCGAAGAGAATGTTAGAAGCCTCCTGTGCTGTCTGCAAGTCTTCTGCAGAGTGTACCATAGTGGTAACCTCTTCAGCAAGACGCTTCTGGAGCACACGGCGACCAGGATCCTGTTTGTGCTCTTCTATGAGAACATCGATAGTCTCTTTGTCGAGGTCGGTGAATATCTTGATGTACTTTTCTGCATCGTCGTCGCTAACGTTGAGCCAGAACTGATAGAAAGCATAAGGAGTTGTGCGGTTGCGATCGAGCCAGATGTTTCCGCTCTCGGTCTTGCCAAACTTCTTACCGTCAGCCTTGGTAATCAAAGGACAGGTGAGGCAGAATACCTCAACATCGTTGCCCAATGTGCGGTGGATAAGCTCTGTACCAGTAGTCATGTTGCCCCACTGGTCGTTGCCACCAAGCTGAAGGCGTACGCCATATTTCTGATACTGATATAAGAAGTCATAGCCCTGAAGGAGCTGATATGTAAATTCTGTGAATGACAAACCATCGCGAGCCTCACCGTTCAATCGCTTCTGCACAGAGTCTTTAGCCATCATGTAGTTTACGGTGATGTGCTTACCAACCTCACGTGCAAAGTCGAGGAATGTGAAGTCCTTCATCCAATCATAGTTGTTCACCATCTCAGCCTTGTTAGGTTCTGTGCCATCGAAGTCGAGGAACTTGGAAACCTGCTTTTTGATAGCTTCCTGGTTGTGATAGAGAGTGTCTGCATCAAGCAGATTGCGCTCCTGGCTCTTGCCTGAAGGGTCGCCAATCATACCGGTAGCACCACCAACGAGAAGATAAGGCTTGTGGCCACAGCGCTGCAAGTGGCGAAGCATCATGATGCCACAGAGGTGACCAATATGCAATGAGTCGGCGGTAGGGTCAGTACCGAGATATGCTGACACCATATTCTTTTGCAAGAATTCTTCGGTACCTGGCATCATCTGTGCCAACATACCACGCCATTTTAGTTCTTCTACGAAATTCTTCACTTTATTATGGTTTTATGTTATTTCAAAGGGTTAATGTAAAAACATGTGGGGTGTTATGGTACAGGGTCGTAGCCGCTGCCTCCCCAAGGGTGGCATCTCAGCAGTCGACGTATGGCAAGCCAAAGACCTTTGATAGGACCGTGCTTTATGATAGCTTGGCGTGCATACTCCGAGCATGTGGGCTGAAATCGGCACGAGGGTGGGGTGAGAGGAGAGATGCAAGTTTGATAAAACCTTATTGGCAATAGCAGTATAAAAACCACTATGCGTGAGCACCAATGGATGAAAGTTTTCATAGTCGCTCGCTTATTCTGCCCAGCAGGTTTATCATCTTCGACTTTATCTCGTCGGTATCGTGCAATTCAGCGTCGAGCCAAATGAAAGCCATTGTCAAGTATTTGCCTTCGTGTTTCTTCATCTGTTCTGTCACGATGGCTTTGTTGAGTCTGTAGGCTTCTCTTATCTGCCTTTTCACCCTATTGCGTTTTACCGCTCTCTTGAAGCATTTCTTAGGCACACTCACCATAATCTGGCACTGCTCCTGCTGTGTGGTGTCAGATACGAGGTATACCACCCTTATAGGAAACGCTGACAATGAGCGACTGTGTCCGCCCTTGAACAGATTGTCGATAGCTATCTTGCTGCAAGTGCGTTCCGACTTCCTTAGGGTATATAGGTTGTTAATGCTCCTTTCTGTCATCTATATATATAATATGTGTATGAGCCTACTCCTCGTCTCTGATGTTGGCGAGGTAGGCATTCAATGCGCTTGTCATTGATGGGTAAGCAGATGTTGGTGCTTCGATATCGAGACGCAGACCTTCGTCTGCAACAGTCTTTGCTGTAGCAGGACCGAAAGCTCCGATGCGAATGTCGCCTTGCTTGAAGTCAGGAATGTTCTTGGTGAGGGCTTTTACGCCTGTAGGACTGAAGAACAACAACATGTCGTAGTCGAAATCCTTAACCTCTTGCTCTGTGAGGTCGTTGCTAACGGTGCGGAACATCACACATTCAGTATGGTTGAGGTTCTTTGCATCGAGCAATTCCTTTACATGGTCGTTGTGGACATCGCTCAGTGGTACGAGATATTTTTCAGCCTTATGCTTCTGCATTACAGGCACGAGATCATCAATCTTGCCAGTAGAGCCGAAGAATATCTTGCGCTTACGATACTGAACGTATTTTTGGATATATAGCGAAATGGTTTCTGTGACACAGAAGTACTTCATATCCTCAGGAATGGTGAGACGCATTTCCTTGGCTATGTTGAAATAGTTGTCTATGGCATGTCTTGAAGTGAACACTACAGCCGTATGACTCAATATGCTCACCTTCTGCTGACGGAACTCCTTGGCAGAGATACCTTCAACCTTAAAGAATGGACGGAATACCAATTCTACGCCATATTCGTTGGCAATGTCGTAATATGGAGACTTGTCACTTGCAGGTTTGGGTTGAGATACCAGAATCTTCTTAATCATTTCGTATTAATGTCCTAAAAATTAACTTTCAAATAGTTGCACACTGCTATGAGGATTCCCCATAATGAAACAGCAGGTACAATTTCAAGGGTACAAAAGTACAAAATATTTTGCAGAAATGTACCTCTTGACCTAAAAAAGATGATGTATGTCTTGTAAAATCCTAACAATTTGGTCAATATTACCACTATTGCCATGTAAATCACGGCATTTTTAGCTTCCATATTGAAGTATGCCATGAGTAAAACAAGTGGGTATAGAAGTACTCCTTCTATAGATGAAAGGAATACAAAAGACTTAATCCATTGTAAAGTATTCTTCTTATGAAAAAATAACCATCCTGCTATCCAATACATCACACTCTTGGCAAGAAAATAGCTTGCAAAGATTCCTGTTAGGCATCCCATAACAAGGTATTGGTCGATGATGAAGGTCTGCGAAGCATATCCTCTAACGGCATAGAAGAATGTCAGCGAGAATAGTATGCAAGTTTGCAGAAGCAGGAATAGCTGGAAGTGAAGCTCGTTGGATGTTTCTGTAATCTCGGTAGTCTTTGCCCGTGGTGCATAGAAGAAGTTCTTTGCCTGACGGAATATGAACTGGCGGGATTGAGATATAGACACCATGGCTATGATGAAGCATCCCAACAATACAGATGTGACAACATTGTCGCCAGCAAGAGTGTAGGGGATAGGGTCGCCGCCTACTCCTTGTCGCCATGCCACCACCTCTGGCTTGTAGATAGAATCCTTCTGTACCAACGATTTGCTATGCCATTGAGGTTCGTTGAGGTTGAAAGTTCTGAGGTCGGGCTTGGTACATGGGGTGCCAAGGGTGTCGGGGCGTGAGCTGTAGGTGATGGGCTTGATCTTGATGTGAGCCCTAATAGCAGAGTCCTGCTGAGCAGGCGTAGCCGACTTGGGCAACCAACTGAGCACTTGGGCTGGAGTAAGCTGTCCTGAATGGTGAACGGCGACAGCCTCTTCAGCAATCGCCGTTCCCTGGGTCTGTATGGTATCTGTGTTTTGTATAAACATTAGCTACCTGTGTGATATTTGCTTTTAATAAGGATGGGGATGTCGTAAAAACGACATCCAACGAGGAATTGGGGGCTAATATAAAGCTAATATTGGGCTAATATAAAGCTAATACTGGGCTAATATAAAGCTAATATTGGGGCTTATTATATGCCAAATTCCTTCTTTATATCGTCTACTCTGTCGAGCTTCTCCCATGTGAAGAGTTCTACCTCGATGGTCTTCTCTTCATGGTAGCGGCTGGTGAAGGTCTTCTTCACAACCTCGTTCTTGCGACCCATGTGGCCGTAAGCAGCGGTTTCGAGATACATAGGCTGGCGAAGCTTAAGCTTGCGCTCGATAGCTTTTGGACGAAGGTCGAACATCTGAGCAATCTTAGCTGCCATCTCGCCATCAGTCATGTTGACATGCGATTTGCCATAGGTGTCTACATATATGCTGACAGGCTTTGCTACACCGATGGCATAGGCAACCTGTACCAACATCTCGTCAGCAACACCTGCTGCTACCATGTTCTTGGCAATATAGCGTGCGGCATAAGCTGCAGAGCGGTCTACCTTGCTTGAATCCTTACCAGAGAAAGCGCCACCACCGTGAGCACCCTTGCCACCATAGGTGTCAACGATAATCTTTCTACCTGTCAAGCCAGTATCTCCGTGAGGACCACCGATTACGAACTTGCCTGTAGGGTTAACGAAGTATTTGATATCGTCGTTGAACAAAGCCAACACTTTGTCGCCAACCTGAGCCTTAACTCTTGGTATAAGAATGTTGATAACATCTTCGCGAATCTTTGCGAGCATAGCCTCGTCGTCATCGTTGCCGGTAGCATCCTTTACGAAATCGTCGTGCTGGGTGCTTACTACGATAGTGTCGATACGCTGAGGTACACCATTGTCGCTATATTCTATAGTAACCTGGCTCTTAGAGTCTGGACGAAGATAAGTCATCTCCTTGCCCTCCTTGCGGATGTCGGCAAGAGTCTTCATGATGAGCTGTGCAAGGTCGAGGCTTACAGGCATGTAGTTCTCAGTTTCGTTACAAGCGTAACCAAACATCATACCCTGGTCGCCAGCACCCTGGTTCTCGTCTTCTTCGCGCTCAACGCCACGATTGATGTCGTCGCTCTGCTCATGAATGGCTGTGAGAATACCACATGAGTTGCCATCGAACTGATACTCCGACTTAGTGTATCCAATCTTGTTGATGGTACGGCGTGCTATTGTTGCGAGGTCGATATACTCAGCAGAGCGAACTTCGCCCATGATAACAACCTGTCCTGTTGTTACGAAAGATTCAACAGCACAATGCGCCTTGTCGTCGTAAGCAAGGAACTGGTCGAGGATGGCGTCTGAAATCTGGTCGGCTACCTTGTCGGGATGTCCCTCTGAAACCGACTCTGATGAAAATAGATATGACATACTATTTATAAATAAGATAATACAGAGATAATCCTGCGCGACTAACTCTATAAATGATATAACATTATGTTTCTGAGGGTAATTCCATTCATCAGGCGCGCAGACCTAATGATAGAACGTGGGTGCAAAGTTACTGCTTTTCGGTTGATTGGCAAAATTTTATGCGTTTATTATGTAATATGTGTAATAAAGAAGCCTTATTCGTATATAAAAATAGTTTTTTTACATATTTGTTATAACTTTTTTGCTTTTTTGCTTTGTTGTGTCAAATAATAGCTTTATATTTGCGCAGAATGTTATATGATTTTAACGGAATGACTCTTTTAATCAAAAGAAAAATTCTTTTATTAACTTAAACTTACACAAATTATGAAGAAAATGTTTTTAACTGCAGCTATGATGTTGGCATCAGTAGCTACATTTGCACAGAACGCAGTAGGTCAGATTACTATCCAGCCTAAAGTAGGTATGAACATCGCTAACGTTACAGATGCTGACGATGCAGACGCTCGTATTGGTTTGGCTGCAGGTGCAGAATTTGAATATGGTGTAACAGATATGATCGGCGTGAGCGCTGGTTTGATTTATTCTATGCAGGGAGCTAAGACAACAGTAGAGGGTGTTGACGCAACAATGAAGCTCGACTATTTGAACGTTCCTATTCTTGCTAATGTTTATGTAGCTCCAGGTCTTGCTGTAAAGTTGGGTATTCAGCCTGGTTTCAAGCTTTCTGCTAAAGCAAAGGCAGAGACTTCGGGTGTTTCTGCAGAGACTGATTTGGACGGCGTAAAGGGATTTGATCTTGCTATTCCAGTAGGTGTTTCTTATCAGTATCAGAATATCGTTCTTGATGCTCGCTACAACTGGGGCGTGACCAAGGTTTTTGATGATGTAGACTCTAAGAATAGCGTATTCCAGATTACTCTTGGCTACAAGTTCTCTTTGTAATCTAAGTTAGAATTATTTTATAATTACAATAATGAGGTAGGTTCAGAATATGAGCCTACCTTTTTCTATTTATGGCAAGGCTTGAGTATAAACGAAATAAAACGAAAATCAAATAAGCTTCCTGAAGAATGCGAGTAGTCTCGATGGTCAATGAGGCTATTCGAAATTGCCAATGAGACTACTCGAAAATGCCAACGAGGCTACTCGAAATTGCCAATGAGACTACTCGCATTTTATAACGACAGGAATAGACATGTGGTTTTACGATTTTTATTGATTACAAGTTTTTTATAGAACAACATTATTTTTCTTTAGCCAAATAATGCAAATACCTTAGCATTCTTTTCGCTTAATCGAAATTTTGGTGTAATTTTGCAACGGCTAAGACACATTATTATAATATGTTGCATTCTGCATCGTTGTATGCGGTATTCTGTACCTTAATATAATTGATGTTGTCAGGCGCTATTAAGGCAAACAATTTTTTATCGATAAAACATAATTTTATGATTCTGTTCTTTAAGACTCCTAAGGAGAATGTAATTGCGACTGAGGTTAACCACAAACCAAGTCAAGACGAAATCAACGAACTTTGTTGGCTCTTTGGCGATGCCCAGCTCATGGACTCCGAGACTCTCGGAGGATACTTTGTTGGCCCACGCCGTGAGATGATAACACCATGGAGTACGAATGCTGTTGAGATAACCCAGAATATGGGACTTAACGGCATTTCTCGTATAGAGGAGTACTTCCCTGTAAGTTCTGAGGATGCCGACCACGACCCTATGCTGCAGCGTATGTATAAGGGTTTGGACCAGACCATCTTCACAGTTGAACACACTCCAGAACCTATCAAGCTCGTTGACGACCTTGAGAAGTTTAACGAGGAAGAAGGTCTCGCCCTCTCGCCAGAAGAGATGGAATATCTGCACAATATCGAAAAGCAGAATGGCAGACCATTGACAGACTCTGAGATATTCGGCTTCGCACAGATCAACTCTGAGCATTGCCGTCATAAGATTTTCGGTGGTAAGTTTATCATTGATGGCGTAGAGAAGGAAAGCTCGCTCTTCGCTATGATTAAGAAGACCACCAAAGAGCACCCAGGAAAGATTCTTTCTGCTTACAAGGATAATGTGGCTTTCTCGCAGGGTCCCGTTATCGAGCAGTTTGCTCCTGCTGATCAGTCTACAGCCGACTGGTTTAAGGTGAAGGATATCGAGAGCGTGATCTCTCTTAAGGCTGAAACCCACAACTTCCCTACTACCGTAGAGCCTTTCAACGGTGCAGCTACAGGTACAGGTGGTGAAATCCGCGACCGTATGGGTGGTGGCGTTGGCTCATGGCCTATTGCTGGTACAGCTGTTTATATGACAGCATACCCACGTCTGAAAGACGATAATGGCAATGCAGACCCAGAGCGCGATTGGGAAGATATATTGCCAGTACGCCAGTGGCTCTATCAGAGTCCTGAGCAGATATTGATAAAGGCTTCTAATGGTGCCAGCGACTTCGGTAACAAGTTTGGTCAGCCTCTTATCACAGGTTCTCTCCTCACATTCGAACATCAGGAGAATGGCGAGAAGTATGCTTACGACAAGGTTATCATGCTTGCAGGTGGTGTAGGTTATGGTACTAAGCGCGACTGCTTGAAGAAGGAACCACAGCCAGGCAACAAGGTTGTAGTCGTAGGTGGTGACAACTATCGCATCGGTCTCGGTGGCGGTTCTGTATCGTCGGTAGATACTGGTCGCTATAGCAACGGTATCGAGCTCAACGCTATTCAGCGTGCTAACCCAGAGATGCAGAAGCGTGCTTACAACCTCGTGCGTGCATTGGTAGAAGAAGACAACAACCCAGTTGTTTCTATCCACGACCATGGTTCAGCAGGCCACTTGAACTGTCTCTCTGAGCTTGTTGAAGAGTGTGGTGGCGAGATTGATATGTCTAAGCTCCCTATTGGCGACAAGACTTTGAGCGCTAAGGAGATTATTGCCAACGAGTCGCAGGAGCGTATGGGACTTCTCATCGACGAGAAGCACCTTGAGCATGTCAAGAAGATTGCTGAGCGTGAGCGTGCTCCTATGTATGTAGTTGGTGAAACTACAGGCGATGCACACTTCAGCTTTGTTCAGGCTGATGGCAAGAAGCCTTTCGACCTCGATGTTGCTCAGATGTTCGGTCACTCGCCTGTTACCGTGATGGTAGACGAGACAGTAGAGCGCAAGTACGAAGACGTAACATATACATTATCAGATATCGATGCCTACACCGAGCGCATGCTTCAGCTTGAGGCTGTGGCTTGTAAGGACTGGTTGACCAACAAGGTAGACCGCTCCGTAACAGGTAAGGTGGCACGTCAGCAATGTCAGGGACAGTTGCAGTTGCCATTGAGCGACTGTGGTGTTGTAGCCCTTGACTATCGTGGACGTAAGGGTATCGCTACAGCCCTTGGTCATGCACCACAGGCAGGATTGGCAAGTCCGGAGGCAGGAAGTGTACTTTCTGTTGCTGAGTCGTTGACTAACATCGTTTGGGCACCTATGGCTACCGACGATGAGAATCCATCAGCTATCGAGAATATCAGTCTCTCGGCTAACTGGATGTGGCCTTGCCGCTCGCAGAAGGGTGAGGATGCTCGCTTGTATGCTGCCGTTGAGGCTTTGAGCGACTTCTGCTGCGCTATCGGCGTGAATGTTCCTACAGGTAAGGACTCATTGTCTTTGTCACAGCAATATCCTAATGGCGAGAAGATTATCTCTCCGGGAACCGTTATCGTAACAAGTGGTGGCGAGGTTGAAGACATCCGCAAGGTTGTTTCGCCTGTTATTGTCAACGACAAGAACTCAAGCCTCTATCATATCGACTTCAGCTTCGACGAGCAGCGCCTTGGTGGTTCTGCCTTTGCTCAGAGCCTTGGCAAGGTAGGCAGCGATGTTCCTACAGTTAAGAATCCTGAGTATTTCGCAGACTGCTTCAATGCTGTTCAGGAACTTATCCGCCGCGGTTGGATTATGGCAGGTCACGATATCTCAGCCGGTGGTATGCTTACCACATTGCTCGAAATGACATTTGCCAATACCGATGGTGGTTTGCACATCAATCTCCACAACCTTGCTGGCGACGATGTTGTTAAGAACCTTATGGCAGAGAACCCAGGTGTTGTTATCCAGGTTTCTGACGAGCACAAGCACGAGCTTATGGGCTACCTCGAGGATAATGGCATTGGCTTCGCTAAGATTGGTTATCCTGTTCCTGGTTCACGCACTCTTACAGTTGTTAAGGGCGACTGGAGCCACGACTTCGATATCGACGCTTTGCGCGAGAAGTGGTATAAGACATCTTACTTGCTCGACCGCAAGCAGAGCATGAATGGTATGGCTAAGAAGCGTTTCGAGAACTACAAGCAGCAGCCTGTAGAATTGAAATACCCAGAGTCGTTCACAGGTAAGTTGGCTCAGTATGGTGCCGACCCAGACCGTCGCACTCCAAGTGGCGTGAAGGCTGCTATCATCCGTGAGAAGGGTACCAATGGTGAACGCGAAATGGCTTACTCATTGTATCTTGCAGGCTTCGATGTTAAGGACGTTATGATGACCGACCTTATCAACGGTCGTGAGACACTCGAGGATATCAACATGATTGTATTCTGCGGTGGTTTCTCTAACTCCGACGTTCTCGGTTCTGCAAAGGGATGGGCTGGTGCATTCCTCTTCAACCCTAAGGCTAAAGAGGCTTTGGATAAGTTCTATGCTCGCGAAGACACCTTGTCGCTCGGTATCTGCAACGGTTGCCAGCTTATGGTAGAGCTCAACCTAATCAATCCTGAGCACGCCAATCGTTCACACCTCCTCCACAACCGTTCACAGAAGTTTGAGAGCACATATCTCGGCTTGAACATCCCACAAAACAATAGTGTGATGTTTGGTTCGTTGAGCGGAAGCAAGCTCGGTATATGGGTAGCCCACGGAGAGGGACGCTTCGACTTGCCAGAGGGTGAGGATAAGTATAATGTAGTTGCTAAGTACAACTATGCTGAATATCCAGGCAACCCTAACGGTTCAGACTTTAGCGTAGCTGGTATCTGTTCAGCCGATGGTCGTCATCTCGCTATGATGCCTCACCTTGAGCGTGCTATCTTCCCATGGCAGCTTGGCTACCAGGATGCTTCACACAAGAACGACGAGGTAACTCCTTGGATCGAAGCATTCGTGAATGCACGTAAGTGGATTGAGAATAAGAAGTAATATAGCCTCTTCCCCAACCCCTCCCCGAAAGGGAGGGGAGTTATTACACAATATTTTGCGGGAAACCTTCTAATTAGAAATAAGTCTTATCACGAGGGTGTATCAAAAGTGTTTACGCCTTTTGATACATCCTTTTGGGATGAGACTATTTTTTCATTATGGACAACATATACTGGACATCTTTCAAGACTTTCTTCAAAATTGGTGCTTTCACCCTTGGTGGTGGATATGCAATGATTCCGATTATTGAAGAAGAAGTGGTAAACAAAAACAAATGGGTGTCTCACGAAGAGATGCTCGACCTTATAGCCGTGGCACAAACCTGCCCTGGCGTGTTTGCCATAAACATAAGCACTTTTATCGGATATAAATTGAGAAAGAAGCGTGGCGCTCTCTGTACCTCACTCGGCACAGCATTGCCATCATTTCTCATCATATTGTTTATAGCCCTGTTTTTCCATAGATTTATGGATGTGCCATGGATAGCTGCAATGTTTCGTGGCATACGCCCTGCTGTAGTTGCTCTTATCGCAGCTCCTACATTTAATTTGGCAAAGCGTGCTAACATCGGACTCTACAACTGTTGGATTCCTATCGCTGCAGCTTTACTCATTTGGGCTATGGGCGTAAACCCTATTTATATCATCATAGCTGCTGCTGTGGGTGGATATATCTATGGACAATACATTAAACCAACAGAATAATCGAATTTTGAAGAAATAAAATCTTCACTCTTCACTCTTCACTCTTCACTCTTCACTCTTCACTTAAATTATGCTTTTCTTAGAGCTTTTCTATACATTTTTTATAATTGGTGTCTTCGGCTTCGGTGGAGGATATGGCATGCTGTCGCTTATTCAGACACAGACCGTAAACCAACATCATTGGCTTTCTACTGCCGAGTTTACCAATATCGTTGCTATTTCGCAGATGACCCCTGGTCCTATAGGTATCAACTCTGCCACCTATTGTGGATATACCGCTGTACATAATGCTGGCATGGGCGAGGCGTTGGCTGTGCTGGGTTCGTTTACTGCTACCTTTGCTCTTGTGTTGCCATCATTCGTATTGATGGTGCTCATCAGCAAGATGTTTATGAAGTATATGAACACCCCTGTGGTGCAGAGCATCTTCATAGGCTTGCGCCCAACAGTTGTAGGTTTGCTTGCTGCTGCAACCTTGTTGCTTCTCACAAAAGAAAACTTTGGCTCTTTCTCTGAGAGCCCATGGCAGTTCTGCATAAGTATCGCACTCTTTGTAGCCACCTTCGTTGGCACATACTTCATGAAGATAAATCCAATAAGGATGATTTGCTTCGCAGCCTTTGCAGGCTTAGTGCTATTATATTAAATAGGTGGCAATAGCTTTTAATAGGACTTTATAAATATGTCTATACTCGAACTTTGGCTTCTTGCTGTAGCTCTTGCCATGGACTGCTTCACGGTGTCGATAGTCTTTGGTGTGTTGCTACGCAAGATAGAATGGCGCACGATACTTGTCGTGGCATTCCTTTTCGGATTGTTTCAGGCTATGATGCCGCTTGCAGGATGGCTTGCCACAAACTCCTTTAGCTCGCTTATCGAAGACTATGACCATTGGATAGCCTTCGGCTTGTTGGCATTCCTTGGTGGAAGAATGATTAAGGAGTCGTTTTCTGATGATGAAGAAGAGGGAGAGGCAGAAGCTGAAGCCAAGCATATAAATCCTCGAAAGCTAAAGACGCAGCTTGTGTTTGCCGTTGCCACCAGCATCGACGCTTTGGCAGTAGGCATCTCCTTCACTTGTCTTGGTTTCAACACTATTTCTTCATTATCCCTACCTTTGCTCATCATAGGTTTCGTTTCCCTTGCATTCAGCATCGTTGGTAGCCTTCTTGGCATCCGCTTTGGTAAGGGAGTAGAAAAGAGATTGAAGCCAGAACTGCTCGGTGGTATAGTCCTTATAATAATAGGTGTAAGGGTTTTGTGTGAGCATTTATTTGGACTATAAACAGCAAGTTCGGTCGGAAAAATGTTGTTTTGGTACAAAAGTTCGGTCGGAAAAGTGTTGTCTAAACCCAAAAGTTCGGTCGAAAAAATGTAAAACCCCTTGGTTGTTATGTCGAAAATGCGTATATTTGCAGCAGAAACATAATAGAAATCAAGGGCTTATGTATCGTAAAATAATAGAGCGACTGAAAGAATGGAAGAATGACGAATATCGTAAACCACTTATCTTGGCTGGTGCTCGTCAGGTAGGTAAAACCTATATTCTACAAAAGTTCGGAGAAACAGAGTTTGATAATGTTGCATATATCAACTGTGACGACAATGATTTGGCAAAGGACTTGTTTTCACAAGACTATGATATGCAAAGAATTCTTTTTGCTATTGGTGCTCTTACCCAACAACCTATTGTTGCTGGTAAAACTCTTATTATATTAGACGAGATTCAAGAAGCCAAGCGAGGATTGTCGGTACTTAAGTATTTTTGTGAGAGAGTGCCTGAATATCATGTTGCGGTAGCTGGCTCGTTATTGGGTATTGCCATGCATCAAGGTGAATCGTTTCCTGTTGGCAAGGTAGATATACTAAATATCTACCCAATGACATATTGTGAATTTCTATTAGCAAAGGGTAAGGACCAGATGGTAGAAATCCTAAAGAGAAAGGATTGGAACACTATCAAATTGTTGAAAAGTCAATATATTAAATATCTTAGAGAGTATTATTTCGTTGGCGGAATGCCTGAAGCAGTAAATTGTTTTATTACTACGAATGATGCCGTTAGAGTAAGGAAAGTGCAAAATGATATTTTGTTCACTTATCAGAAAGATATTTCAAAACATGTGCCTACGGTAGAGTCAAACCGTATTAATATGGTTTGGCAATCAATGCCTTCGCAGTTGGTGAAAGAAAATAAGAAATTTATATATGGTGTAGCTAAGCCAGGAGGTAGAGCTAAAGATTTCGAAGTTGCCATACAGTGGCTTATGGATGCAGGATTGGTATATAAAGCCGAAAGAATAACAGAGCCAAAGACACCACTTAAATTCTATGTGGATATATCGAGTTTTAAATTATTTCTGTTAGATTGTGGACTACTTGGTGCAATGAGCGAGACACCTGCAGAGAACTTGTTGGTTGCAGATAATGGTATGGAAGAATCAAAAGGTGCCTTCACAGAGAATTTTGTTATGAGCCAGTTGGTGGCAACAAGAGATACTTCAGTATTCTATTATAGCAATAACTCAAAGTTAGAGATTGACTTCTTGATTCAGCAAAAATCTCAAGTTGTGCCTATAGAAGTAAAAGCAGAAGAGAATCTAAGGTCAAAGTCTCTATCTACATTCGTAGCTTCTAATCCAAGTCTTCATGGTATTCGCTTTTCTATGTCCGACTATCGTGAACAAGATTGGATGACAAATGTACCTCTGTATGCCGCAGATGTTTTCTTTGATTATTAATATTGCAATCTTTATATTTGCGCTTTGCGCTGTTATATATAAATTGTTAAGAGTTGCAAACAAAAAGGTGGATTGTGAGTGATTTTGTTTACATTTGCATATAGCGATTTTTAATTCTATTAAGATTATGAAGACTAAGTTATTTTTGATGTCATGCTTTTCGATGGCAATAATGCTTTTTGCAGGTTGTGGCGATTCAGACGATGGCTCAGGTTTCGTAGAGGAAACTGGAGGAACTAATGCTAATGTTCCTGCAATGTCGGCTTCTGAAGCAAAAAGAAGTTTGCAGTCAACTGCCGATGATTTGCTTGCAAAAGTTAAGGTGAACGAACTGGAGAATTTTAAAGATATTTTTGATGCTGCCGAGAGATGGGGTGTTCAAGAAGGTGATCCTATTGCTGCTTGGTTTGAAGCCGCAAAGGGTGCGTGCTTGATATCAAGCAATAAATATAAGGAGTATTATCTATGGAAAGCTGCTAACTTTGTTGGTGAGTTTACTCTTAATGATTTTGGCGAGTGGACACAAACAAAGAGAGGTGGCGATAAGTTGGTATTTAAGTTTGATGATGCTAACCACAAACCTTGCGTGCTTACTGTTACAGCGAGTGCTGCAGGTACAGAAATCCATCACAATAGTTTTGATGGAAAGGAATGGGATTGGAAGTATGAAAACGGATATTATCAAGAGTTTGAGACTGTAACGAAAGAGAATCGTTTCATTTTGCCTAAGCAGACAAAGGTGACACTGAAGCAGAATGGAGTCAGAAAGGTGGACGTTACGCTGAATGCAAGTGTGAGTACAGGTAAGGAGGTAGACTTTGCTAAGGATGCAATCAACGTAACCTCCACAATGGTTATTAACGACTATACGATAGAAATTCAGAAGGCTTCTTACAAGGCAGGAAAGTCGGCAAATGCTAAAGCTACTATTTCAAAGAATAGAGAAACTTTGATTACTATTAGCGGGAGTGCTTTAGGAACTGTAACCACAACAGGTGAAGGCTCTTCGGTAGGTAAAACTTCTATTTCTGTCAATATTCTGAATAGAGCAAAGATAGTGGCTAATATCGATGATGTAGAACTATTGAATCATAATCTTGATAAGGCTTCTAACTGCGACACAGATAGAAATCAGCTCGATAGATATTTGTCTAATGCCAACAGACTATTTGATGGTAATCTATATCTTGAAAATAGTTCAAACAGTTCGGCTACGCTATATTATAAATCAGTAGTTGCTGATGGCTATTGGGATTATGAGACTATGATGAAGTTTGCTGATGGTTCAGAGTATTCTATAGACAGCTATTTTAATGAGAAATCTTTTAGACGTGTGGTGTATACTGTTGAGGCTATCATAGAAGACTTCCGCGAGATGTTCGGTATTTCAGATAGCTACAACGGACTGAACTAAATGATAAACGGATATATTCCTAAGCTATATAGTGAATAAACAGCTATTGATACTGTTCCTTTGTGGAACGATAAGCATACAGAAAAGCGTGTCGGCAGAAATGTCAGACACGCTTAATCATTATCAGCTACAAGATGTTGAGGTGAAGGGCAAACGCTTACGCTCACATCTCAAAGCTCTCGACGATGCCAGCATTGTCGATATGTCGCTGATGGACTATATGCCACGTATTCTTGGCAATGCCGACCCTATACATTATGCCCAGCTACTGCCTGGCGTGCAGACTAATTCGGAGTATGATGCAGGACTGCATGTGCAGGGATGCGACAATTCGCATAACTATGTATCGTTGGATGGTGTGCCTATATATAATGCCACCCATCTGCTTGGATTCTTTTCTATATTTAACGCTTCGCATTTCTCTGAGATGAGTCTTACGAAGTCGTCTACCTCTGCTTCTTTTCCTAACAGACTTGGTGGAAGTGTAGATATGCTTACCCCTACATGGATATGTGGCGAGGATAGCTTGCAAGCAAATGGAAAGCATGGCGAGATAGCTGTTGGTCCGATGTCGTCGCAAGGAACCGTGAAGTTGCCAATAGGCAAACGCTCTATGCTCATGGTGTCGGCTCGAGCTGCATATCTGAACCTTCTATATTCTAAATGGTTGGAGATGGATGGCGACCATGTGAACTATGACTTCGCTGACTATAATGCCACCTATATCACCCAACTCGATGATGCCAACGTGATAAAGGCTGAGGCGTATTGGGGCTACGACAATCTGAAGATAGGGCAAGCAGACCAAGGTATGCAGACAAAAATTAAATGGGATAATACTATGGCAGCCTTGTATTGGTATTCAAGGCATAGCAAATGGCAAACAGAACAAAGCGTATATTTTACGAGATATGCAAACCGGGTGCGCATAAACGAAACTTCTATAGATGTAGGAGTGCGCTCGTATATCTACGACCTTGGGTATAAGGGTAGACTGAAATTCGGATATTGGGATTGTGGAGCTGATGTGATAAGGCACGAACTTATGCCTCAGGATATTGCTACAGGCGGAACTATAAATGCTAATGTTGCTCCTACAAAGAAGCAACGAACCGTTGAGACTTCGGCATATATGAAATATCTGCAGCCATTATCCCAACGCTGGGCTTTGGAGACAGGCTTGCGTTTTACCTATTATTATAATAAGGATAGGTTTGCAAGCCTTGACCCAAATATAAAACTTCGCTGGGATGCTTCGCAGGCAACTCAATTTAGCTTGAACCTTGGTGTTCATCATCAATATTTATATCAGACAGGTTTTTCGTCGATGGGACTGCCTACGGAGTTTTGGCTTTCTTCGAGCAATGAGTTTCTACCACAATATGCCTATAATGCTTCATTGCAAGGTAACTTCTGGCTGAAAGACCGTGAGTATCGATTGACCACAGAGCTATATTTTAAGAAACTGGAACACCAAATAGAGAATAGCGGAAATATCTTCGATATTCTGTATTCTTCGTACTCGTTGGAAGGAGCCTTGATGAAAGGTAAGGGCTACAACTATGGTGCCAACATCATGTTAGAGAAGCGAAGAGGTAAGCTAACAGGATGGGTGAGCTATTCTTTCGGAAGAGCAAAGCGCAGATTTGATGGAGATAGATATGCAGGGTGGTATTCTGCAAGCCATGAGAGAATACATGAGTTGAATGCCGTTGCAACATACAAGATTGGAAAGCGAATGGAACTTGGTGCTACATATGTGTTAGCATCGGGAGTACCTTTCACACGTATCAAGTATGCATATATGGTGTCCAACAATATAGTCTCAGAATATGGGCCATATAATGGAGATAGAATAAAGCCATATATGCGCTTGGACTTATCAATGAATTATGATTTCAAGAATAGTGGTGATAAGCGGAGTGGTATAAACTTCTCGCTTTACAACGCTACGATGTATAACAACATCTTGTCTTATCGCATAAAAGTATATAAGGGACAAGTGAGATATGCCACCTTTAGCTTCTTGATGCCGATATTGCCATCTATAAGTTATTATTACAAATTCTGATGATGAAGGATATGAAGTCTACACCTTATTATATATATATACTCATAGTGTTTAGCTTGCTCATAGCGGCTTGCGACAACTATGATATATCTACGTCGGGTAAGTCACAACTGGTAGTGGAAGGCTGGATAGATGCTGGGCAATTCCCGATAGTGAAGTTAACCAAGACGGTGCCTTTGACAGAAGAGCGAATAGATGTCGACGATTTGTCGAAATATGTTGAGAATTGGGGAAAGGTGACTATCTCTGATGGTAAACGAACGGAAGTGATGATGGGACGATATGATTCCAAATATAATCCTCCCTTTGTCTATACCACATACAATATGAAAGGTGAAGTGGGAAAGACTTATACCATCAAAGCAGAATCACGAGACGGAATTGTTGCAGAGGCTACAACTTCTATTCCTGTGCCGATAGAGATAACGAAGTTTGAGATAGAGCCAACGGATGTAGACACTTTGTTTCAGTTGGTGGCTTATGTCAGCGATAGCAACAAACATTGTAAGCTATTCACCATGGTGGAAGGAGAACAGACGGAATATTATTCCTCGCAGATAGGATTGTTTGATGTGGGGATGATAGGTGAAGATGGTAGGGTGATAGTTAAGCGAGGCAGAAAAAACTTAGATAAGAATGTGTCGCCATTCTTTAAGCGAGGCGACAAGGTTTGGGTGAAATTGTCTACTTTAGATGATGCCTCGTATGACTTTTGGCGAAGTTTCGAAGACTTGGTGGCATTGTCTCGTGTGCCATTAATGCCTGTAGCAGAGAATTTGAAGTCGAATGTAACAGGAGCTTTAGGCTATTGGTGCGGCTATGGTTCAAAAGTATATAGTGTTAGTATAGACTTCTGACAGTTGGCATAGGCTTATTTCCTGAACTCCAAATCAGATATTGGATTTGGGTTAAATACCATACAAAATGGTGTTGATATTTTGCTATGTCGCAAAAAATTATTAATTTCGCAACCGCTTTGGTATATGTATAACTTTATATATATCTTACGCTGAGGGGTCTCATAGTTCAATGGATAGAACAAGTCTCTCCTAAAGATTAGATCCGAGTTCGATTCTCGGTGAGACCACGAGTATAGTGCTCAATGCACGTTATAACATCATTTTTATATATATCTACTAAATTTAAACCTACAGAAATGATGATAAACAAATTCATATTCCGCAATTTTGTTCCAGCATGCATGGTGGCATGCGCTGTTGTAATGGGAGTTATGGCTCCTTGTAATTCATTTGCTCAGAAGGCTAAGGCTCAGAAGAAGACTAAGACTGAGACAGCGATTGTGCATCCTTGGCAAGGTAAGCGTGTGGCTTATTTCGGCGACTCTATCACCGACCCTAACAATAAGGCTGCCAGCAATAAATACTGGAATTTCTTGGAAGAATGGCTCGGCATAAAGCCTTTTGTTTATGCTGTGAGCGGTAGAATGTGGAACGATATTCCACGCCAGGCTAATAAGCTAAAGGCTGAACATGGTGATGATTTCGACGCTATACTGATTTTTATGGGTACTAATGATTACAATAATGCCGTACCTATGGGAAAATGGTATGATGAGCGTATGGAGAAGGTGGAATATGGCCATCAGTATGTGAAGAGAATGGAAAACCGCATGCGCCGTTACCCTTCTTTTGATAAGGATACCTATAAAGGACGTATCAATATAGCCTTAGATTCATTGAAGAAGATGTATCCTACAAAGCAGATAGTATTGCTCACACCTATTCATCGTGCAGGATTCTATGCTAACGACAAGAACTGGCAATGCACAGAAGACTACATGAATCGTTGTGGTGAATATCTCGACAGCTATGTTGATGCTGTGAAAGAGGCTGGCAATATCTGGGCTGTGCCTGTTATAGACCTTAATGCTACTTGCGGATTGTATCCTATGCAGGATGGCTTTGCACAATATTTCAATAAGGCTGATACTGACCGTCTGCATCCTAACAATATGGGACACGAGCGTATGGCAAAGACTTTGATGTATCAACTATTATCATTGCCATGCACATTCTAAAGGACGAAGAATACATGCGCCGTTGCTTGCAGTTGGCAAGAAACGGTATGCAGAATGCTAAACCAAACCCAATGGTGGGGGCGGTGATAGTGGCGGAAGATGGAAGGATAATAGGCGAGGGTTATCATGTGAGGTGTGGCGAAGGCCATGCTGAGGTCAATGCTTTTGCTTCTGTTAAGCCAGAGGATGAACATCTGCTACATTCTGCCACTATATATGTATCGCTCGAACCATGTTCGCACTATGGTAAAACTCCACCTTGCGCAGAGCTAATAATAAAGAAAGGTGTGCGCAGAGTGGTGTGCGGATGTATAGATCCTTTTGCAAAAGTAAAGGGTAGGGGTGTAGAGATGATTCGTCAGGCGGGTATAGAGGTTACTGTCGGCGTGCTGGAGGCAGAATGTCATAAGCTAAACAAATGGTTTATGACAGTCAACGAGAAGCAACGTCCATATATCTTACTAAAATGGGCACAGACTGCTAATGGTATCATAGGCTATCGTCAGGATGATAATAAGCCTGCTTTACAACTCTCTACTCCATTTACAAAGATGTTGGTGCATAAGCTCCGAGCAGAGTATGATGCTATTCTTGTTGGTCGTGTTACAGACGACATGGAACATCCACAGCTGAATGTGCGTGATTGGGCAGGTAAGAATCCAAAACGATTAGTGCTAGATCATTCAACTTCGCCACAAGACATTCTTGATAAGCTATATGCTGAAAAGGCACAATCGCTAATCGTCGAAGGTGGTGCTAAAACCCTTTCTTCGTTTATCGAACTTGGACTATGGGACGAGATAAGAGTGGAGACTGCGCCCTTTACGGTTGAAGATGGCGTTATGGCTCCAACCTTGCCAAAGAATGTGGTTGTTGAAAGCACAGCGATGTATGGAGGTAATACTATTATGCGATATATTAAGAAAGTTTTATAACTTTTCATCTAAAAGCTTGCAATTATCATAAAATATCTTTAGATTTGCACATAAATAATAAGTTTCGCAAATTATAAACATCAATAATAACTAAAGTATAACTACTATGCGCCACAAGAAAATTCTCTTCGTAGCAATTGCAATGTTATTTAGCTTTAACAATGCTCACGCTCAATTCTTTAAGAAATTAATGAAGACTGTACAGGAAGTTGGTGAGGTCGTTACAGATATCACTGGCGAAACTTCTGATGGTACTCCTGTTAATAATAATACTACTACGTCTTCAAATCTCAATTCTTCTCAGAATAATACAGCTCCAGCAACAACCACTAAGGCTGATGATGGTTCGTTCTCAATGTCGCTTAATGCTCCAGGCTTTGAGGTAAAACTGCTTGGAGGAAATCGTACAGGTGATTTGGCAACTTACGACCTCTTGCTAATTAATAAGACTGGTAAGACACGTGAAATTTCTATTCTTGAAAAAGACGGATGTATAGGTTATGAGGATTATAAAACCTTTGCAACCGACGATCAGTACGAAGTGTACAACTATAACCAAATGCTGAAAGTGCAGATTGGAGGTACCCAATATGGTCCATTTACATTGTCTGCCAATGTTCCTGCCAAAATGCGTATAACTCTTACTAATGTTTCAGCAAATGCAAAGATGATACCATATCTTTCTGTTGCATTCCGAAATATGGCAGACGGCCCTTCTTATGGCCAGGCTTTGCTGCAAATAAAAAATCTTCCTTTGGAATAAGATAAGTGAAGAACGAAAAACGAAGAATGAAGAATCAATTAGATTTTAAATAAAAAATGAAGAGTGAAGAATTAATAGCCATATAGACTATTTAATTCTTCACTCTTCACTTAGATTCTTTATTTTTACTTTCTACCGAAATCAGCAGGAACTTCTCCCCACAGCTTGGTTTCCCATTTCATAATTCTTGTTGTCACATTGTGTGTGCGGAGCCATTGCTCTGCTCTTGCCACAATCTGATATAGTTGTTCGGTTTGTGGTGTACGTTCAAGCTTTGTTTTGCATTGCTTTTTGTTCACCCACAATATGGCATTATAAGAGTCGGAATATATAACCTTGTTTTTGATACCCTGTTTCTCCATCAATGCCAATGCATGTACGATGGCGAGAAACTCACCTATGTTGTTAGTGCCATGCATAGGACCAAAATGAAATACCTGTGCTCCTGTCTGTAAGTCAATAGCCTGATATTCCATCGGGCCAGGGTTGCCGCTACAAGCTGCATCCACAGCCCAAGCATTTGCCTCTACCTGTGGAGGCAGAGGCAATACTGTATCGTTGCGCCATGAAGGCGGATTTTGTGGCTGATTATTCATATTACATTCTCTCAGGCACTTCAATGCCAAGAAGTTCCATACCATTCTTGATAACCTTGGCTACGTTGGCTGCAAGAACAAGACGAACAGTCTTCTCTGCCTCGCTGTCGGCATTAAGGATGCTGTAGTCGTGGTAGAACTGGTTGAACTGCTTGGTGAGCTCATAGCAATAGTTGGCAATACCACTTGGGCTATAGTCGATACCAGCCTGAGCTACAGCAGCACCAAAGTCGTTGAGCTTCTGTATAAGGTCTGTCTCTTTCTCATTCAATGGAGCGTCGGCACCCAATTCTGCTGGTATAACGATGCCTTCGGCAACAGCCTTACGCATGATACTACGAATACGAGCATAGGTATATTGGATGAAAGGACCTGTGTTGCCATTGAAGTCGATACTCTCTTCTGGGTTGAAGAGCATATTCTTGCGAGCGTCAACCTTGAGGATAAAGTATTTCAAAGCTCCGAGACCTACCATGCGAGCAATCTCCTGCTTTTCTTCTTCTGTCATATCGTTGAACTTACCAAGCTCATCACTTGTCTTGCGAGCATCTGTAATCATTGCTTCCATCAAGTCGTCAGCGTCAACAACAGTTCCTTCGCGGCTCTTCATCTTACCATTTGGCAATTCTACCATACCATAAGAGAAGTGAACCAAATCTTTACCCCACTTAAAACCAAGACGGTCGAGCAAGATAGAGAGCACCTGGAAGTGGTAGTTCTGCTCGTTACCTACTACGTAGATCATCTTGTCGATAGGGAAGTCCTTGAAGCGGAGGTCGGCAGTACCGA
>OBLI01000773.1_pt1 | contig 33406 bp, 40 predicted proteins | sample 1519701 | NCBI WGS metagenome assembly OBLI01 (sample SAMEA3663005, study PRJEB22513) | pig gut metagenome | biome: pig gut; feature: pig-associated habitat; material: faeces | place: France | collected 2012 | reverse complement strand
AAACAAGATAAGCATTACGAAGAACACCGCTGACAAAAGAAAGTAAGTATCCATATTCTTGATGTTTTAATTATTATATCGCAAATATAAACCTTTTTCTTTATATTGCCAAGTTTTCTTGCTTTTTTATTCCACTTTCACGTACTTCAGATATTTAATTGTAGCACGAGGGTTAAAATTCACGAGCTTCACATTATAGCCTTTCGTTCCCCAGCGCCAGAAGAGGAATCTATGTTTATAGTCACGCACGACGAACATTGCTATAGAGTCGCGCATATTATATTGTAGAATGGAATCCGAGAGTGATAAGTGTATGTCTGTCCAATGGTCATGATATATATAGTCATTATCTGAAGGTGCTGCTCTCAACTTTATGCTGTCTCGTGTCGATATCTCCGTCTGAAGCTGTGAGGTTATTGCTGCAGGTTTTACATTTAAGTCTTTTAGCAGAGCTTTATCTGCAACCTTTTTGTATTCCTCTTTCGTTACTACAAGAGCGGGTGCTGATGCTGCAGGTATCGTATCGCGAATGGTATCATGGACAATACTCGGATAAGTATTCCATGAGTTCAATATCTCTATCTGAGATTGCAAATGTTCAATCTTCCTTCTGTATTGCTCTCTCTTAACGAGCACGGTCGTAATTGAGATTATTACGACTGCAATAGCTATCAGTATTGCAGGTATAAGAAAATCTTTCTTTTTCATTTTATATGGATTATGTTGTTAACATGCTTACCTGGTATAGAGATATGTACCCACGAGTAGTTATACTCATCGATACATTGTCCTACGCTGATTTTGCCTTGACGAATAAGAGATACTGCAGTCTCAAATAAAGCCTTATTGTCTTCCTTTGTGCTACCCATGGCGTGGATATCTGCAGCTTGCCCTAATAGATGTTGCGAAGTTCTTGAACCACCAACAGCTTTGTTAAGCTCTTGACAGCGATATCCTGAGCTTACGATGATTGGTTTGCCGAACGCTATGCGCAATGGTTCCAAGACTGTCTCTGCCAGTAGCTTCAAGTTGGCAAGGTCTGACTTAGATGGAGTGTTGTCAATAGCTCTGTTGCGAGCTGTTACTGAACGAGTGAGCTCCTCGAGAGTAAAGTGCTGTGATAATTGCATGATGTATTATGTTTAGTTGGTTTGTCGTTCTGCAATATTGAGGTATTCTGCCAGTCCTGGTATGCGCTCGATGAATTTAAATCGAAGTATATAATACAGGAAGGATACAATTTGCCATGGTGTAGTACCAGGCTTAAATATCTTCTTCAGGTTCTTCAGTATATTGAGAGCATAGAAGTAGAGTACCACGTATGTAACGAAGCTCACACATTGCAGAGCTCCTTCGTACTGATGCTTCATTTGTCCAACAGTATATATGGCACAGCACAGTATGAAGAACACAGTAGCTTCTGCTCCACATCTTAAAGCCTTTTTTATGGAGAAGTCTTCATGATTAGCTATCATGCCAGACAGGTACCCAAAGAAGAAGTTAAGAAAGAATACTATCATTAGCGATGTCAGTTCTCCCTCAATAGGCTTGAGGAAAGCTATAACTGCGATGGCGATGCCTACGCATAGTGAACGGATATTTTCTATCATAGTTGGATTTATTGTTGTTATATATAGACAAAGATATTATGAGCATAAACTAAATAAAAATACGCTCACGGTTCTTACTTTCTAATATTTCTCATTTAATATCACACCATCTGCCGAAACACCTCCACCGTCAAACTTGAATTCGTATAGCGTATTCGAGTCTGGGCCTGTAGCTTTGTCTGCCTCGAGTTCTATTCGAACTGTCCAGTCTGGACATTTAGTATTCTCACACTCTGCATAAGCTATCTGTGTAGGAATACCGAAGCTGTAATCAGCGTTCACCCCTTTCTGTGCATCTGTTAACGAGCCGTAAGATTTCATCTTGAAGCTTTTCTCGTTGATGGCAAAATTGATCACATCATTAATACCAATACTGACATCATCTGTCTTCAGATATGTACCTTCTCCGTCATCAGACTCGCCAACAAGTCTAATCCTAAGATTCGAGAGATAATCTGTAGAGAGTGTGAAGCTGACTTTCAATAGCGTTTCTGATTTAATAACACCTGCAGTATTATCAGAGTTGTCATAGTACAACATCTGTCCTACCTCCTGTCTCAGTTTGAGATTGCTAATATTTACCACAATGGTTTTAGTAGTAACAGGTTTGTCATCACTCTTTGCCAATGGCAATGTGACGTAGGCATCACAGAATTCTACAGTATTCTTTACTGCTGGGCATACGATACATTGAGGGAAGGTTGTAGGATCGTGGCCAGTTGTCGAGCAAAGGAGCGGAATAAATGTCAGCCTATCGCCAACCTTATAATCTAGTAGACATCCGCGATAATTAACATCAAGTATTTCGCCCTCGTATATTTTTCCCCCGTGCTTAAAATCTACACGAAAGATAGTTATCTCATCGTTCATAACTCCAGGCTTCATAGGTACATCTGAAGACACGAACACCTTCGTCTTATTAGTCTCGTTGTATATACAGACGGCAGGATAGATATTGTCTCCAAGTCCCTTACGTAGCATATTCAACAGATCGCCCAACGAGAAAGTATTATTCGGATAAACAGGATCATCACCACCCTGAAACAATATGCAAACAACATTGTCATCATACACCACATTGTTCTCGCTATATCCGTACACAACTGCTCGAAGAGGAAAGTTGTTTTCGTTCTCGTTGCTGTTATAACCAATGAAGTCTGACAGACGATAAGGAGTTTCTGAAGTTCCTGTAGGCTTATTGTATGTCCATCTGCCAAGTTCTTTGGCCTGCTGCACATCATTTACAGTTCTCATACCGAATACACCATTAGGATTGCCAATCCACCATCCTGTGTCACTCTTGGCAGTCCACGTTCTCATATCAGCATTAAGCGAATCTGTTACGAATGTCTCAGCTAAAGGCACAGGCTTATATTTGCTCATCATATTGATATTACTACTTCGGCAGAGCGCTGCCAAATCATTAGTGCTCTCGCCTAATACTTGCTTCACGTCATCGATGGTGACGGGAGCTACGATTATTCCTCTATCTACACTCATTTTTTCACCTCCTTTATCCTATAGCTATCCAGTCTCCATATTCTGTAACGCCAGACTTAACGAAGATAATGCGCTTATATATTTTGCCTTTTTCGTTCTGTCTTCCATAAGCAGTCTGCTCTACAGTTGTATAGCCATTGCTATCTGCCGTCGTTGATGCCAGTACTACACAGGTATAAGCTCCTTGCGAGCCTGACGGTCTGCCAAGAGTACACCATGGATACATTCCAGTCCTTAAGGCATTATTCATATTGCTTTCGCCATATGTTGGCATATTATTTTTTGCGGCATTAGCAGTAGATTCGATAGAAGCTATCTTGTTTATCTGCGACTTATCCCAAGGAGTAACCACACCCTGTGTACCCTTATAGGTAGAGTTCTCTGCCTTAGCATCATTAAGAGGAATTATCTTATATACAGGATTCAGACTAAGTTTGCCGACAACGAACAAATCACCAACATTGGCACCCTCTGCACCTACAAGAGATGTAATGCCAGAGTTTATATTTATGCGAGTTTCTGATGATGGCAATTTACCACGGCTATCTGCTATGACATAGAAGTTGATGCTATTATTAGCCACCTTGGCATACTTAGCAGCTAAGGTGATGGCATTCTCTGTGGTTAGATTAATCGAGCCTGTAAGTGGAATAGAACTAAGAGATACAAAGTCTTTTACTGATCCATCAGCCATCAAAATCTCACTTGAAGTACCACCAGCCTTAACAATCTTAGGCGAAGTGATAGAATCACCAGTAATATCAGTTTTTCGCCCTGTAAGTGTCCAGTCTTTAGCGTTAATATTTTCACCTGGTAATGACGATGATGCAGCGTATGAATTAATAGTTATACCATTTACGTTGGCTCTAACTAAATCTAACGCTGCGCCATTAGAATTATTATGTAGTATCAGAATATCAGCTGTGCCATCCGCCCCTGTTGCCAATATTTGATTGGCACTTTTTTCATCAGCATTATTAGAATTAACGTGAAGCTCAGGAGTAGCAACACCTGTTGTAAAGATACCAATATCGTTGTCTGCCTTGCCATTTAATGCAGGTTTATATTCAGCGTCTATCTTCTTCTTAAAATGCTTAAGTCCTTCAAAGTCTAAGTATTTCGTCATAGTTTTTTAATTAAAAAGTTCATCAATATCATCATTCGTAATTCTCTCATTGATATCATGCCACTCGCTCCAGGTGTTTTTTGCCCCTGCATATTCTGGTGATGTTAAAGTGTTCCATGAGCGACACTTAAAGAACATTATTCCATCTTGATGCGAACTGAAGTTCTCCTCGGTTGGCAACAATTCACAGCTTGATATCACAACTTGATTAAGTGCATGATTCATGTTGTCTTTATATTGCAACAACAAGCCGATGCTTTGCCCTTGACCATATTTGTTGTCAACAAGTATAAACATGCCTTCTGCAACATCTTGGTAAGTATGCCAATTATCAGCAGAAGAATTGTCAGACGACAAACCAAAATCTATATCTCTACAATCTAATTTACGCTCAGCCCTCAATGTAGAAACATCAGTCTGCAATGTTGCTATCTTACTATTAAGAGCTGCAACAGAATATGCCGACGCAACAAACCCACGAGAGTCTTGCGTGAGGGCTATTGCTTCAGAGAAGAGCTTCACTGTAGCATCAAGCCCTCCACCTCCGCCACCAGTTCCGCTACCAGCACCATAAGCAGTAATACCACCCGTAGCATACAGATTGCCGTTCACTTTCAGAGCGTTATTGTTAACGTCATACTCAAGTCCGAGACCTCCTAACAGCAGCTTAGTTATATTCACCAAATTAAGAGTACCGTCTGTTTGCGATGTGGTGGCAGTAAAAATGCTTCCATCTGCCAAACCTAAATTCACTATCTTATTCTTCTCGTCATAGCTAAGTCCTGCCCAAGCGCTCCAATTCCAAGAATCGCCACCAAAACGAATGGCTTTTACATTTTGGAATATGGCGCAGCCACTAAGAGAAGACAGATATGCAGATCCAAGTTTCAAACCGGCATGACTACCGTCGGCTAAGGTTAGCATACCAGCCACATCACCTCCACCATCAAAATTCTGCCCCCACAACTTTCTCGTTGTCTCAAGCTTCGATGCTGATGATGTATTCACGTTCTTCAGATAATTTATACCCTTAACGCCTTGCCCCATCTTGTAAGTTCCATTGTCCGTCACATATTTATCTGCTGGAGCTCCAGTCTGCATAAGCAGATTAGAATCATACATTTCAACATACTTGCCCGCCCACAGCACTCTGAACTTCGAATTGCCCGTGCGCCAAGCATTATGCCCCAACCATATATACCCATCATTGTCAATAGCAGCATAGAAATGTATGCTACCCATCCCGTGAGTAGTCAACATCAGAGATCTTGACGACGTAGATGAAGACGACAGCATCAATGTACCATAAGCAAAATACCAATAGTTCTGATCACCATTCGAACAGAATTCTATCATTCCATCGTTATCTACATTATCTGATACCTTAGTAACAAATCTGCCAATCCTCGTCCATTTTATCTCTCTATAGTCAGTGCCATATCTGTACAGATTTACCCAACCTGCCTGCTGAATATTCGCTGCATGATACCCATCTAAAGTATCTGCATTTTTTGCATTCTTCGCCACACTACCATTAAAATAACTACGCAGAGTAGCTATACCTGTAGCATTCGCACCTTCTGCAGTCTTAGCCCTCGATGTCTCGGCAGATATCGAAGAGTTTATGCCACCAATTATTCCATCCAGAGTCGTAGAGTCATCGATCTTAGCCAAGAATGCCACAATCTCGTCCCATTTATCGATAGCACCATCCGAATCCTTGCCTGCTATAGCCGTATACCATCTATATGCCGTATCCCAGTTGGTCTGCTTGGCGGTTGTCGGTATAGAGTAGCCTGCAGCCAGCCCAATAGTAATATTTCCACTTGAGGTTACAGGAGAACCCGACACAGTAAGACCTGTAGGAACATTGATTCCAAGCGAAGTTAGATAATGCCCCTTAGGTTGATACAAATTGGCAGCTTCCGTCTTCTGCAGATAATTTGTCAGCTGGTCGCTAACATCAATAGCCTCTATCTTGTCATAGAGCTTCTTAATACTCCAAGCACTGGCTATCTGAGACAGTTCATTGCCTGCAGTCGTCAAACTGATAGCATTAGCATACGTCTGCACCGAACCATTCAGCCCTCCACCGCCATCAATTCCGCTACCAGCACCATAAGCAGTAATGCCACCTGTTGTATACAGATTCGCCAAAGTTTTGCCATCCTTGTCTCCTGCGATTCTGATAGCCTTGTTTGTATTGTCCCATACAAGGTAAGCGCCACCGATTTTAAGATATCCTTCTGTAGCGAGCGAATCTATTCCGACCAAGGAACGAAAGTCTTTCTTCGCAATGAGATATTGCACATTGTCAATTAGAGTATTATCTGTTATTCCTGGTTTCCACACAGGTTCTAAGAAGGATAGATATACTCCTACATTTTTTTCGCTTATTATAAATGAAGCAGGATTAGCGTGTACATTACCTGTCTTATCCCACCATATTGCACCGTCTGCAAGATAACCACTTCCGTCGAATCGAACAAGTGATGTTGCATAGTCCGTGACAGCATTCTTACCTTCTATAGTATCTGCTATCGATTGCCCTGCACGAAGGAATGTCTTTTTATCAGCAAAAGCGCCTCCCCACCATGTTGCTATACTCTCAAGTCCTTGGTTTTGTTTTGTTTCATCGACTATACCATTCATGCCACTCATTACAGCTGCGCCTTTTGCATCTCTAAGCACTATAGTGCTTGACAGCATGAGTCCACCTTGTATAGTACTATCTCCTTGCAATGCATTCTTAAGATACTTTAGATTATCATAATTAGTTACATTACCTAAGGTTATCGAGTAGATAGAACTCGTTATGTACGCATTAGCTATGCCGAGAGTATTATAAAAGGCACTATAAGCAGTCTGAAAATTATCGAAGAGAGTGCCAACACGATTGCTGATAGTTTTCTTGTCGTCAGCATCTGATTCATTAAATCTCTTAGTAATATCATTAAGATAATCTACTAATTCCTTATGAGCGCTATCTAAGGCTTGTTTAGCAATCTTTAGATCTGTAAGTTCCTTAGTCTCTGCTCCTGTATCAGTTTTCAGAACCTCACTTCCAACAACCTCGTTATAAGCTTTCTCGGCAGCCGTATAGTCGTCTACCAAGCGCTTAATGTCTTGTTGCATCGCAACAATCTCTGCTCCATCAACATAACCATCCTGTGTGTACTTATCAAAGGCGCTTTTGTTGTTGCTTACAGTATTAGACAGATTTTGTAGCGATTCTTGTGTCTTAGCAACCGCGTTTTGAGCCTTGTGAGCTTCAGTGTCGTCAGTATATTTAGACGACAATGTCCAATCGTTGATGTTAAACGCACCAAATGTTCGCCCTGTAGTACATCTCAGTAAATCATTTTTGTACACACTTCCGTCTTGAGGATATGTTGCATTAACCCACAAGTCGCCCTCGTAGTAAGGAGGTGTTGGCTGCTGGCAAAACACTTTCATCTTACCATTTGCAGTTTCTTGCGCCTTGCTTGCTGTTTCAAGAGCTTTAGCTATATCGGTATCTGTTATTGCTAACCATTTATATATGTTGTTGTCGACCATGGCAAATCTATAAGCTTTGCCTGTAGACGTGTCGTAATATAGGTCTCCAAGATGTATATTCTTATCGCTATCAGTTTTCCACTCTGCAGCAGGAACATTACCAAGTGTAGGAACACCTTCATAGAACCATGTTTCTATAGCTCCATCTATTTGATTTTGTAAGTCTGATATAATTTGTGAATTGCTAATAATATTATTAACTGCAGCCTCGCTCAATGTGTTATCCTCGATATACTTATCGATATTTTTACCGCCAATAGTACTCTTAACATCTAATTCTGCTTTTATTTGAAGACGTGGCTTGCCTTTACCGTTACAATCTTGCTGAAATTTTACATAAGTGCTACCTTCATAGTTATTCTCAGCGGTAGGTCTGTCACCTATATACATATCTCCATATACATTGAAGAAGGCCTTCTTAGACGAATTATTCACTCCATATTCTACATACTCTTTCTTGTCGAATGAATAATTGTCTACTCCTTGATATAAGGTGATACTTGGAGCATAAGTACCAACAGAAGAGAAGAACATACATGTCTGTCTCTCTGGGTTGTCTCTATTTCCGCATTGATTTAAGACGTCACCCTTAGCTGGTCTATCGCTATTTGTTGCGCAATCTGTTACAGAGAGGTCTATATAATGATACTTTTTGCCATTCTTCTCTATTGCTTTATCGTCTCTGCCAATACACAGTCTCCACAAGAAGTGATTGCCCATCTTGTGGTATTTTCCATTGTTTAGATTGAAACTTTCCGAACGTATTAGGTCGCCTATTGCGAAGTCGTTACTAATTTCGTTGCCGTCTTGTTCTGCAAGAAAATAGCAACGATATGCCTCTTGTGAGACTTCGTTGTATATTACGCTAACTGTCTGTACATCGTGAGCTGTCACACTTCCTGCAGGAGATAATATAACATTACCGCCTATAGTGGATGTCTTCTTAATCATCAACTCCTCGAAGATTGCTTTCATTCTTACTTCGAGATAATCGGTAGTAAGGTGTGTGTGTTCCTTGTCATCGACAGACCATTCTCCACCAGTTAATGACACAGAAGAGTAATCGCCTATTTTAAGACCTCGCAGAAAGGTAACTTCGCCAGCTGCTACATCTTCTTTGTCCTTACGCAAGAATGGCGCATTAAGGACATAATCTAATAGAGCAAGAAATGCCGAACCTATACGATTAGCTGTGTTGGCATGAGAGCCTCGTTCGTCGCGTATTTTAGTGAAGAGTTCACGTAGAGCAGAAAACTCTGATTGTATTGACATAGTAAAAATGGTGATTAAAAATTAAAACCTCCTTATCGTTCTATCTATAGTATTTTTGCCGTCGCTGAATAGCTGACTCAGATACGATGACACCAAACCATTATAAGTGGTACCATAATATGAAGCTTCAAATTCGTTCAGGCGATGGATAGAGTATAGATACTTCTTTGAGAACCAGTCACGCTTCTGTCTATGGTGTGGATTTGTCTTCCAGTCCTTCAGAAACTTGAGGTCGCCACCGTTATCATGCTTATATCCATTGCCCACGCCTCGAGCCACATATATACCGTACTCAAGGAAATGGTGCTCGATGGTGGTAACAGGACCAGGATGTACCACACCTTGTATCGAGCGGGCCAATGCTCCTGTATCGTTTACTGGTGGAGTAAATTGCATCATTCGCTCACGCCATATATCCACCATAAACTGCTGCCACCCATCCAACCATTTCTGATGTTCGGCATCAGTCATATTGGGTTTAAGTCCATTCCGATTCGTCATAGCATATATCTATTGGTTCCTCGTTTTGTATCATGAAGTACAGTCCTGTCACTCCGTTATATGAATATCGAGGCAATTCAGAAGAGTAGACATTATTCAGCTGCAGGAATGTCAGTCGGTCGTCGCCAAGTTCGTCTCGATCGTGAAGCAGGCGAGAGTGAAACTGCCTGAATATCTGCCTGCATAGGTTCAATTTCTCTTCTCTGTCTATCATGTCGTCTATGCGATAATGAGCCAAGATGAATATCGTATATACATCTCTGCGGAAGTAGCCTACGCCATTCGAGAAGGTCTGTTGCGAGGTGGTATCATCCACCATGATGAAGTTCTGCTGCTTCCTGAAGTTCTCCATCACTCCCTGTATAGAGTCTGGACCAGAGCAGAGGCAAGTATAAAACTTATTGTCTTGTGCCAGTCGGCTCGACTTGGCAAGCTGTGTAAAATAGTCGAGAGCTGGAAAAAGGTCTTTTGCCATGGTAATCTGAATTATATGTTATTTATTCAAGTCTGGATACTTGCGTCTGAAGTCTTCTGCCTCCTTGGCTTTAGCGTCGAGTTCTGTCAGCGCTCGCCAACAGTCCACACGTTTTACCTTGGCTTCCTTCGTCACGTCGCCATCTGTCAGAGCTCTTAGCTGCAGGTTTATCGACTGCAGTACCGACAGTTCTGTCACGTCGTCGGCAGTAGCCTTGCGGAAGAAGTTCGGAAAGGCTCTCGACATAACTAACTTGATATTGGCAAACCACGCTATCGTCGCCAGGCTTTCTTCTATTGTCAGACTCAGCTCGTCAGGTCGAGAGAAGTCAGGCTTGCGATATAGAAACGAGGCGAGCTTGTCTATATGCTCCTGTTTCTTCGTCTCGTGGAATAGCTGATATTGCTGTTCCATACAGAGGTATTCGCCAAAGCTGATGATGCGTTTATGTTCGGTATCTTCCTGCAGAAGCGGATGGACCGCCTGGAGTCCTTGAACAACATCCAACCTATTGTCCATATCCTCCGTCGAGTCCACCCAGCTCAACTGCTTAAGAAATGAATGAATTTGCCACGCCTCTATATAGAACACCTTCAGCTTCTCGCCCTCAGGCTTATAAGCACACTTCCAGCCATAGCGGTTTTTCTCTATCACGCTGATGCCTGTAAAGCGCACAAACATATAAGTCTTAACTACCGTCATATCTGCAAAGGTTGCCATGAGGTAGAACACGTAGCGCAACTGTTCTTGAGTCAGTTCGCGCCACGACTGAGGAGCTTTTAATTCTATATTGATAGTCTTAGCCATTGAATACGAATGCTGATGAATCTTTAGTATTTTTGAAGCTCTCGATATGTGCAGCATCATAGGCTTCTGTCTCTGGATATATAGAGTATATCTCAGGGTTCTGCTCCACCTCGCGCTCTATACGTCGATAGAGTGGGGTAGAGACGGCTGCTTTTCCGCTTACGTTCCATTTGTCGGTGAAGTCGCATATCAGCTGCAGTATTCCTGCATACGGTGTCAGCCTGTCATGGTCATCGCATCGCCACGCGTCGAGGATATCATCCATCTGCTCGTCTGATATTCTCAAGCGCAGAGTCTCGTCGGCATCGATGATAGCTCGCTGCATAGCCTGCCAGTCTTGATACGACCGTGCCTTGGTTGCCATGGGCGAAAAGAAGAAATAATTCTCAGTATAGATGTAGCGAATATAGTTCTTTGCCTGCATCGTCTTGCCCCATTCTTTAGATCGTAGCAAATCCACGGTCATAGCCCTTGCCCTGCATAGTGCTGTGCGTAGCTGTCCCTCGAGCGCATCCACTCTCTGCTTCGATGCAGGCGATATGGTGTCGTTTGACACAATGCCAAAGCCTGTAGGTGTCAACACCAGGTCCAACTGTCTGAATACCGAGAGAAAACCATCCACACACACCATGATTTTATAATACTGCAGTAGTCTGCCATTCTCTCCTTCTTCAGCTATCCGCTTCAAGCCTGCTTCGCCAAGCAGATTGCTTGAGTAATTATCGTTAGCAATGTCTATTGCAGGCATCACACTCTCAAACACCTCGCTATGAGCTGAACAACCTACTGGCAGCGCTTGCTCGAAGTCTTCTTTAGATATTGTTATCGTTGTCATTGCTATTGCTATTAGAATTAGTAACCTTCTTGGCATCTTTGTTCTCATCGAGAGTGGTGAGCTGTATCATTGGCACATCCACCGTCACCTTGTCGCTCCATCCGTTGTAGTGGAGTATCAGGTGGTATGGCTTAGTCAGTATGTCGTGGCATGGCTTCTCTATAGCCTGCTTCAGCGTAAAGAGTTCGCGCTTGTCACTACCTGAATTGTTCATCTGACTCTTGCCAGGCGTGGCTCCCACCAGGTTAGGATGAATACCGAAGGCGAAGCAGAGAGCATTCGAAGCTTCGCTCATATCGTCGCTCCAGTTGCCACCTTCCTTCTTGTTGGCATCGTTGAGTGGCACTATGCGCACCATTCTGTTCTCCTTGCCGTTTGGGTCTACATAGTATCCGCTAATCATAGCCTTGCCTGCGTTCTCGATACCTGTCACGAAGTCTATGATGTTCTGCTTCTCTTCCTCCTTGCGCTTTTTGCGTAGTGGCTCGTCTGATATTCCTTCGTTGTCGCAAACGTTGTCCCAATACTCTTCGTGCACTTCTATCTGTACTCGTGGAGCCGAAGTGTTCTTAATCATATATCGTTTGCCGATACCTATCAAGCGATAGATATCGAACCAGGCATCACGGAATATCGAAGAGTAATATGGCACAGGGTACATCTGACAGCCTGGTGTTGCCATACGGCTCAATATAGCAAACTTGCGCTCCTTGGTAGGTTTGTTCTTGAGTCCTGTTTCCGGGTTTGGCATTTTGCCCATACGCACCATCAGGTCGCCAAGCGGATTGAAATAGTCGAGCAATGGTATCACCTCAATCTTGCTTTCGTCAAAGAAACCGAGTCGCCAGTCGCCATAGAACACATGTTCCGACTTGCCTGAAGCTGTAGAACCTGCATATTCAAATCTGCAGTATGAGGCATCCTTGTTTCTTACCGTCACTATCTTTGTGCCATCCTTCGATAGGATGATAACTGTTACCGAGAAGAAGAAGAACTTGAAGTCGGTCACCTGCTCGAGGAACACCTCCTGTAGCGAGTTGTATAGACAGAAGTCGCGAATTTCTTTGTCGCTTACGTCTTTTCTCGTCTCTCTATCCACGAAGCGCACTCCCTGGCCATAGCACGACACGATGTTGAACTGCTGACATTGTGCCGTCACCATATTCTCCATCAGCTTCTTCCTTATGTCGTATGGCAGCTGGTCGTTTACGCCCCATTGCACATACTTATACTCTCGCTTCTTCACCACTATCTGTCTTACGTTCGATGTTCCTGCCTGATCATCATTATCGAAAACATTCATAGAGTCGCCACCATATTCTGAAGCTACAGAGTTGCCTTCCGACGACGAGCCTATTCCTGTAGGCACAATTCTATATTTGCGATAGCCGTCAGCATCTGCATGTTGCGATGTAGGCTGCAGGGTATTTTTGTTTTTGCTCATAAGTATATTTTTTGATTGTTTGTCTGTACGATGAATATCTGAGGAATAGTACGTAGCTCTCGGTTCTTAGGATTTCTCAAGCGTATAAAACCTTGTCGCCATGCCACATGGTGCACAAGCCAACCCTTGTAATGGACAATGGCGCCTGTTTCGCCCTTGTAAGCGTATACGTCTACAAGCGCTCGATGCTGATATGCTTGGTCTATCTGGCGCAGCATCTCGGTGAAATGGATAGCTTTCATTCGAAGGTATTGTCAAAGGTGTTGTCGAATATTCTGCCTGCACGTTCCATATTCAGCACATTATGATTGCGCTGAGCATACTGGTATGAGAAGCTGAATCGAGGCAGCGATGTAGGCTTGTTGTCGTATTCCGACTTCGAGTCTGTTATTATCACCTCTTTGCCCACGTTCGGGTTGCCATTCTTGAAGGTTACTATATGCACGTTCATCGAACGGAATAGCTCGTCCACCCAGTTTGCCATGGTGAACGACAGTATGCCTGTGTCGGCTTTGAACACCCTGGTTTCGGTAATAGCATAGTTGCGTTGGGTTTTGCCTATATACGCTTGCTCGCGTTTGTACGACGGCGCTATGGTGTGTGTGCCTGTGCAATAGATTAGCTCTTCCACTCCGAACGAGTTGTCGAAAACCAGAACCGGAGCGCAGTCGGGCTCATCAAAATCGATTGTGAACCGGAACGTGCGCTTTCCAGCCTGGACATCATAACATAGCAACGTCTTGCCTGCCATGGCAAACTGCCCTGCCGACACATCGAGTGTGGTATAGCGGTCGTTGCCTGCAACAGGCAATATAGAGAAAGATTTATTAGTGCCATCGTCATAGTAGGCTGTCACCTCTGCCTTGTCGGTACCGATATAGTGTAGATATTCCAGACGGTGAAGACTCGTCACCTTCTCGCCCTCGAGCAATGTCAGATAGTGAGTATCTATGAAGTCTTGAGCAGTAGTGTTGATATCCACCTCGCTATATATGATATCTGCCTCCATGCTACTGGTAGACATGATGGTCTCGTTGTCGGCATCCTGTTCGGCAATCTGTATCTTCAGCTTCACCTTCAGGCGCTTCTTGGCATAAGGAGTGAGCAGACGGTCGAGTTCGGCAAGCGTAACCACGCCTGCCAACGGATATAGATATTCCTGGTATACCTGTTCGTCGTCTACCGTCATCGTCACCATGGCGCGGTTGCCACCTATCGAGAATTCCACATCGGGAACATTCGATGATAAATATGTGCCAGATATAGATTGAGTTATTGTTATCATCCTTTTATTCTTTTTTAGGCAAAGATAGACGATTCATTTAGCTGCATAAAATACACAAAAAAAGCAGCACTCTCACGAGCGCTGCTTCCCTTTGTGTGTATCCTAACTCTCACGAGCTTAATACTTACACCCCTAAAACTTAAGTGAATCATATTCACTAAACCAATGTTTATAAAAAATGTAAAATAAATGTTTCCTTCTTGTTATTCTATATGGCTATCGTAGTAGCGGTAAATCATCCATTTCAATCTACCGTCCTCTGTAGGTACGAGCGAATAGCCATGGTCTACCAGATATTTGCTCAACAGTCCTTTGCTGATGTCGTACATATCTGACAGGTCATCAATAATCTCTGTTGTCGACTTCGGCTCTGGCGCATTCTCCTGACCTGTGATATCTTTCCCAGGCAGCGGACTACGCTTGTCGAAGTAAGCTTCGATATATTCGAGCTGCATTTTCTCGTCTTCTTCTTGTGTCATGATTCTATTCCTAATTTTAGGTTTTGCAATATTTTACTCAATCTCTTAAGGTTAGAGGCCATATCCAGTCTGTGTACTGCCTCATTAAAGCTCAATTTATCGGGCGAAACGTCAAGATAATCGTCCACCGCATCCTCCAATAGTCGAATCTGCGCTTCCAACGTGTCTACATCTACCAAGACATCTATATGGAGAGAGATAAATGCTATCTGCTCCTCCTTTGTCAGGTGTTCAAAGTCTTTTTCTATCAACCCTTTTATTTCTTTTTCTTCAGCCATTTTCTTTTCCTCCTTTATCTTTTTTTGTTGTCGTTGTACAATGATTTAATAATTTCCATATCGCCACCATGGGCTTTGTACTGGCTAAACAGCAGCGCACGCTCATTCTCGAGCAACACGTTGTTGCGAGCATGCTCACTCTTCAGATGAGCCATTTCGCGAATGTGGTCGTTGTAAGCTCTGCGCTTCTTGTTAGCGAGGAACTTGTCGTCCTGGTCGCAGGCTTCTATCGCTTTCAGGTAATTGTCCTTACTCTTCTTGCGGTCTGCAGCTACCATGGCTTGACCCTTCGATATTTCGTTCATTAGCGAGATATATCTTTCGTCTTCATCCGTACGAGCTCGAGCAAACGACTCGCGATTCTTATTCATTCGCTCCACAATATCCAAGAGCTGAGCCTGTAGTTCCTGCAGAGTGAGGATATTGAATGTAGGCATATTATCAGTTGGCATGGCTGTCCTCCTTTCCATTAATGATGGTTACTTTCTTTTTGTTTTCGCGAAGCCATTCTTCGGCAGCAGCAATAGCAGGCAACATTATTTCTCTGAAGTTCTTGTCATTCGTAATCAGCGAAGCCATTATGCCGGCAAGAAAGCCCTTATTGCCACCTGTACCAAGATACGAGATTTTGTCTTCGTTGTAGCCAAGGATGAGGAATCCACGCTTCTCGTTAGCGTCTTGCCACTTGCCGAGTTTCTCTAACACCTCGTCTAAACTTTCGAAGCCCGCCATTGTCTCTACCGCTTCTTCTTTGCTAATCTTCTCGGCTGTTACCTTAGGAACCTTGATTTTCATTTCTCGCCTCCTTTCTCGTCGCCTTTCTTAAAATCTTTGCTATTGAAGCGATAAACCACCCAGCCTGTGATGCCTGCAGAGGCAAAGGCCTGTAGAGGAGCAGTAGTAGCCAGGACGACCGTTGCCACCATAAGCAAGGGTACTACAAAACCTATCACGGCTACTGTCTGATTGTTCACTTCGAAGCCTGCCAATCGGCTATAGGCTTCGTTCTTTTTCAGCATAGCCTGCTGCACTTTCGCCTTGAGCTGTGCACAGCTGGCTTTAATGCCTGAAAAGTTATCACTTGCAGCCTTGGCTGCACCATTCATGTCGAGTGCTCCTGGAGCACCAAACAAGGTAGTTTCGTTCTGGAAACTGATTGTTGTTTTTTGGTTTGTCATACCACTACTATTCTATTTCCCACGCAGCCGATATAAACGGGTGACGGCTGCACTCCCCGTTGGAAATAGAATAGTAGTATACTCCGAAGAGAAACTTATTCACGGAAAGGCAGCCGTCATAATATTGTCTATATCCTTTATAAAAAAGAATAGAGTATGCGAACCGCGCAAAGGCATAAAAAAAGCCCGAGCAAGCGTGCCGAGCGAAACTGTCGCTCCTCAGAGTAGATACAACTACCATCCTATTTCCATGGGCAAAGGTAGGTAAAAGGAGCGACACCACAAAGCAATTGGATGGAAATATTACCGCAAAATAGCAAATTTAACATTTCCACATTATATATATAATATTCCCGATAGATGAGATGCTTGGTATTATCCATTCCGTAAGCTCACGAAAATGGTCGCCATGGAAAAGGCAGTTGACAAAAACTGGCTATAAATTAGCAGGAAACCAACAATAAATATGCAAAAAATTGGCAGTAAAATAATAAATGTTAAACGCCCCGAAAATCGCACCCACAAATGCGACTATTCGTGTAAACCCTCACGGCTATTCGTGTAAACCATCACGACTACTCGCATCGTCCATTTCGACTATTCGTGTAAACCCTCACGATTACTCGCCTTGGCAAACGACACATAAAAAATAAAACAATACGAATAAAAGTATTAAAATGTTTTGTTAGTACAAATAAAAGTATTATCTTTGCAGTGTTCAAATAAAATAAATATAATATGAAGCAATTAAGATTAACAGAGGTTGAATGCGAGCTTATAGAAGCAGGGCGCAACTACAAAAGGAGTTACCCGAATGGCGCAACGGAATTGCGCTACTATGTAGAAAAGCTTTTTACTGAATGGCTGGACGGTGACGAGTAACACAGAAACAAAGAGGGTGCCAACTTCGGCACCCTCAAATAAAGAAAATATAACTTTTAATACATATTACTATGGCAATAATGGTTTTAAAACAGACACAGGCGGAGACGATGAAAGCGCAATTATCTGACCTTTTAATCTCCATTTCTTGGGCCGACTTGGCTAAGCGTTATTTTAACCGCTCAGGTTCTTGGCTTTATCATAAGCTTGACGGCATCGACGGAAACAAAAAGCCTACAGCCTTTACAGAGGAAGAACGCGAGCAGCTGCGCGGTGCTCTCGTTGATCTGAGCAACAGAATACGCCGAGCTGCCGACAGCATACAATAAGCCCCGGCTTTGTATATTTAGCCGTATTTGAACACAAGCCGCTGCAGGGCGCAGCGCACTATTCCCGACAAGGTTTTCACCCTGCCGGGATTTTTTTTGCTTTTTACTTCTTCGCTTCTTCTTATTTAAGCCTCTCCACCTCAGCTGACTCCATGCGACTATTCGCATAAACCCTCACGGTTACTCGCCTTTGCCAACGACACATAAAAAAAAGCCCTCGATGCTTCACGCACAGAGGGCTAAAAGTGATCTCTATATTTATCAAAAATGAAATACAATCAGCATGGATGCCGACTGAATTTTACTTATGCGTATTGTAATACTGGCTTATCTATCAAGACACCAGCATCAATATCTCCTTTTACTTTTGCAATACCTTCTCTAATCTTCTCCAAACTCTTTCCTTGAGGCACCTTTATGCCTGCTGCATACTGGCGAAGAAGAGAAGCGTTCATTCCGATATACTTAGCAAATGCTGAAATGCTTAGAGGATAGTAATCAAAGAACGCTCCAACATCAAAGACGAAATGAAATTCTAATTCAGGAAACTCCTTACCTCGCTCCTCGTAGTCTTGCTTGGCTTCGTCACGGCTAACGTAAAAATCCTCTATTGCTGCCTTGACAGTCTTTCCGTCACCACACAAGCAAAAGCCTAAATCATCAGAATCCTTAGCCATAAAGCAAGAATATAAATCCTTGCCTGTCTCAACTACGACCGTAACCTTTTTTGCCATATCTTGTATATTTATGTGATAATCAAAATGAAAAGTGACCCGATATTTATTGCTCATAAATTTGTCATGGGAAACAACTCAGGCTTAAAGCCCGAGTTGTCGATAGATAGATTTCAAAGTTCCTTTCGGAACTTCTTCTGTTCCATGTCGGGGGACTGGCGCTTCCTTACCATTGGCAGGATTCAACCATTTGTCGTGCCGACACCCATGACGAAGTGGAAAGCATCCCGCCTTCCTTAACTTCTTGTACAATTCATTGTACTTCATTTTGTAGCAGTAAATATGAGAGTCACTTTGTTCTTATTGAACGATGCAAAGGTAACAATAAAGTTACAATTAGACAAATATTTAGGTAACTTTTTTGTTACGTTAACTAATATTTAACATAAATATAAAAAGCCCTCGATGCTTCACGCACAGAGGGCTAAAGAGTTCTTTTGATTATATAATTTTCACTTTGCATGAAAACTATTCTTGATAAAAAAGCCTTCTATACTTCACGCACAGAAGGCTTACCCTGTTTATTACATCAAGTACAATCGTCGTGGATGTCGACAGATTGTATGGATACTTTGCAAATATTGTTTCTACGAATCAACATTTATTAAAATCACTTGCAAAGTAACTCAAAAAAATCTGTTTCTACAAGTTTTTTGTGTTATTTTATTGTTTCTACCTATTGTTTTTGCTCGTTTTAATGCTTAAAACGAGCTATATAGATATATAAAAGCATGGTTTTTTTACCTTTTTTCCATAGCTGCAAAATTCAACCACCTTGTTTTCAATGAGTTATGTGGTTGAATTTTGCAGCTTGCGCTTTCTGCTGTCTTTGCAGCACTACACCGCCCTACGCTCGGTTGGCAATTGCCTCTTTCGCTCATAGCGGAATATGTAGCGAGATTTGCAACCATGTAAATGATTTTGTCTTGTCGCTCGTGGGCGGTTGTGCGAAACGTGAACATGGCAATTGCCAAAAACAAAAACGCCTCGAGACTGTGAAGTCCCGAGGCTGGTGTGCATCCGTAGGCGCGGACGACTTGTGTCTTAAAGGTGTAATACAATCACCTGCCTAAATATTGTCAGCAGCACGGCGTATACGGTCGCTGAGGTCTACAAGAGCGCCACGAAGCTGCTCCTTTTCCTTGTCTGTGAACCCACCGACACCGCCATTGCCATCAATGCCATCAAGTTTATGATACAACCATGAAGCCGAGCGGTCGAAATATGTATTGGCTACCTCACGCCATGACACACTCAGCAGAATGTCCTGTAAGCGTTGCTTAACAGTATTGTCCTTTGCCTGTTTGTTGGTATTCTTTTCCATATTGTGTTAGTTAAGGGCAGCCCCTTCGGGCTGCCTTGTTAGACTTACTTACCTGATGTCATCTCATCGAATAGCTTTTGTGCATAAAACAACAACTGAGGATGACCATTCGGGTAACTTCTTTTGTAGGCTCTGATAGCTTCTATCAGTTCTGCCTCTTCTTCTGTTAATTCTTTCTTCATATTGTATTACTTTTTAAGACACTACAAAGGTACTACAAATTTTCGTATTATACAAATATTTACTACACTTTTTTGTATTAAATATAATAAAAAAAGCCACCTACGCATCTCGCGCAAGTGGCTTCGGTAAAAGATAATACTAATAACCAAAAAATTATATAAGAGTTAACACATGACATTATCCTCCATAAGTATTTGTTGTGCCACCTGTGCCTTGGAACACAGGCTTTGTCTCTGCACCTATGCAGAGCACATCGAAGGCATCAGAACCATCGGTACGTGCTTCAAGTTTGTCCTCCTCAGTCTCTGCCAGCTTCTCACCTCGCTTATCTTTCTTGCCGTTGTAAACTCCTGCAGAGGTAATGGAGATAAGCAGGTCAGGATTGTTATCTCTATTGATAAGCACCTGCAGGTTGCCTCTGCCACGCAGCATCTTATTGATGAGCGCATTCTTCTCGATATGTCCCATCGGATTGCCAAGGTAGACATCTCTGACTGCCCAGCCCATGGAGCGTAGCGACTTGAGAACCTCTCGATGTGGGTCGTTATAGTGAAGTCCCCAGTTGGTGCCAACCATGGTGGAGTCGTAGTAGAATATCACCTGTCTGCGACGATGGAAGTGATAGTACTTGCTGAAGTCTTCGAGTAGTTCGGGTATCTTGCGCTCGTATTTCACGAAGAATGATTTTATGATTCTCAGCTTGCCATCCTTCACTTGGCCAACCACGAGCCAGTTGATAAGGTTGTTGCTGTCAAAAGCTATGAGTAGAGGCAACCTGTCGTCGCAGTCGGCATCCATTCTGCAGTCGTTAGGTATGATGCCACCTTCAGCATTATCGAGAGTGTGGAGATTAAGCACCGATTCGTTAGGAGCGGTATAGAGATTAACATCCTCACGCAAACCACCATAGAAGCCATCTGCAGATACTCCCACTCTCTGGCACATTATTGATGTAGCAAAGGTTAGTGGAGGCAAATCGCGCTTGGCTCTACGTATAAACTCTTCGCCCAGCAGAGCGAGGTTCTCGATACTTGAGTACTCCTTGTATAGTAGACAATTTGAGCGGAAGAAGTTGAGTTGAGCATTCAGCTCGTCGAGTCGCTTACTTATAGCATCGTGGAGTTCTGGACGCTTGGCAAGTTTCTGCTTGAGCTTCCATATCTGGAAGATTATTCCCTCGATTACCTTCACAAGTTCTGGATCTTGCTTATCCTTATAAGAGAGAAACCATGAGCCCTTTTTGGTGATAGGCATATCTGAAGTAATTGTCATGCCATGGTGGAGCGGAAAGTTCTTGAAGTACATTTCGTTTCCACGGTTGGCTTGAAAGGTTTCGTCCTTCAACTGCTCATAGTCGATAAACTTTGCCTCGTCGATGATGAGATAGTCGAGCGACATAGAGTTGGAGGTGCCGCTACGATCCTGAGATATCACGTTGCACACGGAACCATTATAGAAGCTGATGGTGTTCTCCCAGTTGGCAGGAGTAAAGATAGGTGTCTTCCAATGCAGGCGCTTCCATGGTTTTTTGCCAACTACATAATGCAAGTCTCGTTTGAACCCCCAACGCTCGAGATGAATGAGCATTGAGGGAAGTATATTGGTAAGGCAGCGCTTAACCGATGGTGCAACAAAACCGCCCATACTTCCAGGCATTCCCTGAAAGCACGACTGCAGACGACGTGCCTGGATGGCTCCTTTGCCCACACCACGCCCGGCAACAATCACCTCGTCGCGTGTGTTCATTGCCAGACTGTAGTATTGGGCATCGTTGAAGTATTGTCGATATGGCTGCTCTTTAGTGTCAATCATCGTCGTCTATTTTATTCTCTTCTTTTATCTCTTCATAGTCTGCATCCTGCACCATGGTTGCAGAATAGCGCTTTTGTAAAGCTCGAATTCTTGCACGTAGGTCTGGAATGCGCTCAATACCGAGAACTGTAGGGTCGTCGGTAGGCTCGAAGTTCTGAGGCACAATCTTGTCGAATTCAAGTTCTGGCTCATCATCCTTGTCTGTGCGATTGTTCTGTACCAACACTTTCGAGAGGGCTGCTATCGAGCGGTAGTCGCCAGCTCTACGTGCTGCAGCAATATCTTGCTCAATAGATTTGTTAATCTTCCATCGCATAAAATCCTTGCTTGTTTGCTGCAGGTTGCCAAGCAAAACCTTTACGAGATGCAGATCCTCGTAGGCAAGCGACTTCGACACCTTGAATTGATTGATATCATATAGCACCAGGTCATTGTCCAGCTTCGATGGGAACTGCAGCCAGTAGGCATATAATCCACGCAATCGATGCAGGCGCTGCAGCACACCCTCAGCGACACGGAGCTCGCGAAGTTCCGAGTCGTCGAGAGTGACATAATGAGCATATTGGTCAAGGTTTATCGGTAGAGCCATAATTATATTATTGATGATTGAGCAATCGTGAGCAGGCGCTGACATTCAGCTATAGAATAAGGACTGCCAGCAAGAGCTGTGTCGTGAAGAGTGCGACGTAGTTCAAGGGCTGTAGTAGAGACACCACGTATATAGACGTTGCGCACGGCATGGCCAACGGTAGCAATATCGTCACATAGTTCGCGCTCGTCAATATTCAGCAGCGCTGCTATCTCTGTCGGAGTCATCATCTCCCTGGCATGGTTTTCTATTTCTGTCAGCAATTCTGTTGAATAATCCATTTAGTTCGTGAGAATTATCGACGATAGAGCGGAGACCATCAAGAAGCGAGTAGAAGGCGAAGGTGTCGGTAGTGATCATCGTACACTCGGCACGGTCGCCATAGGTCTGATTCTGCGAAGATATCACCGCCACCTGGTAGTTGTCGTTCTTAACGAGTACTATCTTGGAGTGGTTCTGAGCCAGATACACATGGTCGAAGCAACTTTGCATAAGCCTATATAGCTGCACCGTCTTTCGTGCTGCCTTAAGGTCGGCTACGAGAGTGGCATTAGCAATAAGGTTGCGACGACGTAGGCGCAGGAATCCGCTAAGGAATGCGTCGGAGGTTGAGAATGTTGATACGTAAACATCAGCACGCCCAGTCTGCTGCAGTATCCATCCGAGCAGACCGAGCGTGTGTAAGCCAGTACCGAGGTGATACTGATAGGGAGCATCACTCAGCGGACGGAATAGAGAGTCCAGCTTCATTGAGTTTAGCTTTCAGATCATCGCCTATAGGAGCGTTATTGGCAGTAAGAATAGCGACACGCTCCTGAACCTTAACAAGTAGCTTGTTGTAGTCGGCAAGCTCCTTGGTGTTTTCGTCAGACTCCAACGACTTCTGGCGAAGCTCTATGAGCTTGCCAATATTCTTGGTGATGTAAGAGCGAGCGTTGGTGATATCCTTTGCAATGTCTGCAGGGGTATCGCCTTCAGTATTTGTTTCTGCTTCAGCATTATCGGCAACATAGTTGTCGTAGCGCTCAAGCTCACTCTTATACTTATACCATAGCTCTTTGAGCTGCTTGAGATACTCGTAGCGGTCGCATGGCTTATCAATGGTAAGCAGAGTATTGTAGAGCTGCTTGATGCGGAACCAGCGTTCACGGTTGTCTTTCCATACCGAAGCTACATCTTCAGGCAGAGTGTCGTGGTCGGCACGTATACCAGATGCTGCAGGCAGGAATTTTGCTTGAGTCTCTTCATCCTCAGCATTCTCGGCAATAAACTTAGTCTCTTCATCGATGGCAACCTTAACCTTAGGAGTAAGCTCTGCGCTCAGAACTTCGACATCTTGGATTGTCATCTCGTCAAGTCGCATACGCAGGAACTTATTGAGCTCGTATCTGATTTTGTTCTCGAAGTACTTAGGTCTTCGCATTATGGTCTGATACATAGCTCTGTTGCGAGTGAGGCGCAGCACCATCTCAGCACCTGCTACAAGAGAGTCGTGGTCGTGAGTTTCAGCAGCGAGCCACGTCTGCATATCTTCTGTGAATTTTTTGTCTATCATAATTAGAAATAATTAAAGGGCGGTCTTACGACCTTTGCATCGCATGACCGCCCAGGTAATATATATTGAGCCTATTGGTGAGGATTATCAGCAACAACGATTGGTAGACCTGTTGCACCAGAGATGTCGCCATCCTCTGTCTCGATCTTGCCTGGATAGAATGGTGCTGGATACTCGTCGTCGGCAACAGCCGAAATTGTGGTAGAGTTGGCATCTGTTGTAGCCTTACCTGTAGCCTGCGAAAGCGAAAGCTCAGGAGTGAATGCTTCAGAACCTACCATGCGAGCCTTGCCATTGCGCTGAATGAAGAGATACACCATCTCATCGTTGTTAGCTTGAGCAATGTAGCCGGAAACTTCCTCTTCGGTACCAGGGATTACCGCAGAGCCTGTAACCTTAAAGGTCTTAGAGCCGAATGATCCCTGTGATTCAACCTGGAGTTCAGATTCGTTAGGAATAAGTCCTATCTTATGCCACTTCTTATCAGTTGCGAGTACGAAGTTGCCTGCATATTTAGCTACGTCGGCAAGAGTCTTCGGAGCTTCAGTGCCAATGGTTGGCCATGTCATAATATCACGCTTGGCAATACCATACACATAACCTCTGACACCTGGTAGAGATTTCTTACCTGGCAAGAAACAAATATCGCCATATATAGAATTAGCAGAAGTACATTTAGTCATATCTTTATTGTTTTATGAGTTAATGATATACAGACAGACGAGCTGCGTGGCTCGCCTATCTGCTTGAGTTTACGCCTTCTTACGCCAGTAGCGGAGAACCTCAGGAGAAACACTCTCAAACTGAGTACCGAAGAAGTAGTTCATGATGAAGTCAACGTCGTAGTGGTTGGTGAGCGATGGCTTAACCAAGAACTTCTCATCTTCTGTCTGCTGGTTGAAGAGGAGATAGATGTTATTCTTAGGTGTGAGGAGGAGGAAGTCCTTTGGCACGTTTGCCAATGGAACAAGCTCGACATTGCTTGCTCCTTCAAGAGTGCGCTTATCGTAGCTCTGATTGTATGGCAACGAACCATGGTTGACCTGATATGCTTCGGTATACATATGATAGGTCTGGTCGGCCATAAAGAGTTTGAGCTGCTGTGAGCGAAGCTTAGCTGCAGCTGCAGCATCTCCTGCCTCTGACCAGTAGAAGTCCTTGATGACTTCCTCGGCATTCTCCTTGGTGATTGACTCTGTTCCCTCAACGAGGTTGCCAAGAGTTTCAGAGATGAGAACCTTAGCCAGTTCATTAGTACCTGCAGCGTCAGCATCGAGGATAGTCTTGAAGCCGTTGAACCACTTTGCAGTCTTCGAGGTGTCGGTACCATCATGCTTAGCGGTGAAGGCATTCATAAACATATTTTCGCCAATCTTCTTAACGAGATAAGCGCATACCTGATTGACAATAGGCACACTCTTCAGACCATCGCCTTTGGTGATGTTGCTACCCCAAATAGACTGATAGATGGCGTTAGGGTCAATACCCTGAACGATATTGCCAAAGAATGTTTCGAACACACGAGGGTCGATGTTTACTGCAGCATCTTCGTGCTTAGTCTTCGAATAGTTACCAATTTCAGCTGATGCTGACATCTGAGAAACGGTCTCTCTGTATCGAATACCTGTGCGCACGTTGCAATGCTTAGCAAGAGCTGCCATGGCAAGGAATGGCATAAGAATGAAATCCTTGCGGTAGGTCTGGAAGGTCTTCGAGAGCTCGGAAGCTCCATATGTTACATTTCCAATTTTAATTTCTGCCATAGTTTACACGTCTTTAATGCTGTTATACATATCCTGTGCGGTGAAGCTGTTCTCTTCATTCGCAGGATTCTCGGTTGTGGTGGCACCTGCAGAACCTTTAAGATTCTGAATCTGCTCATCCTTCTCCTTTGACTCTTTCTGAGCCTGAGAGAGCTGAGCTTTGAGGTTGTTGATGGTATCGTCTTTATCTTTGACGGTCTGAGAGTTGGTTTTATCCTTCTCCTCAAGATCCTTCAAACGATCATCGATACTCTTCAGCTGCTCCTGAGTGAGAGTGATATTGCCCTCATCATTAGTCTGAAAACCGTCAATGGCAAGCAACGCCATGACTGAAGCAAAGATTTTAATCATTTTATGAGGTTGTTTTGGTGCGTGTTGGTTACGGAAGAGGTTCTTAAGCTGCTCACACGTCTTCTCGAGAAAGCTCGCGGTTGGATTGCCATCGCCATCAACAACTGAAGAGATGCCTGGAGTAGCATCTTCTTGCAGAGTAGAAGGTAGTGGCGGTATACCTGCATCCTTGAATATGTTAGAATATGAGTTGACAAACTGATTGGTGTGCTCGACTGCAGCTTTCTCGGTTTCCTTGTCTTCGCGTATGCTGTCAACAAGTCCGAAGTCTTTAGCCTGCTGAGCGCTAAGCCAATTGCCTTTCTTCATCTGTGCAAGACACTCGTCGATGGTTTTACCTGTCTTGTCGGCATACATCGATGCCAGAACATCGTCGAAGGTCTTGAGCGATTCACGCTGAGCCTTGAGCTTCGCAATGTAGCTATCTATCTGTTCCTTGTTGTTCTGCTCATACTTGTCGATGAGGACAGAAACATTATGAATAAGGAAGAAACTGCCTTTTACGATATCGATTGTCTTGCAGCCAAGCATGGCAATGGTAGATATCGAGGCATTCATACCAAAAGCATGAGCATGAACGTTGCCATGGTCCTTGAATGCCTGGTTTATCTCTAAGCCATCTTTCACAAACCCACCCAGAGAGCAGAAGCCGACATGCACTTCCTTGCCTTTGTTCTGACTGAGCACATAGCGAACATAGTCAGCAGAGCAGCTACCCCACCAACTACCAATTGTGCCAGATATTACGAGATTATATTCCATTTGACTAATTTTCTCGCAAAGTTAACAGCTCAATTAAGCTATCGAAAATACTGCTATTCCAATATATAATAAGGAAAATGACTGCTTTTATAGCTGATTACAACCTCGTTTAGCTGATTATCTTTGACTGATTCAGGGCAGTTCTTCGTAATCTCTACAGTTGTATATGGTCTGCCGATGGAGCCAACGAGTAGTTTAGTACCATCAGTTAACGTAACCTTGAAGCCGAGTTGTTTAGGATATTTAGGAAGATTATCAGCCGTATACAACTTGATAGTCGTAGACACAACCATGTTGTTATCTTCTATTTTCGACTCAGACACCAGTGAAGGATGGCTTTTGACACAGATTTCTTGCCACTTGATATCTTGTGACAGTCTCACATGCTCATCTGGACAGACAATAGCACCAAGAATTTGATTAGAGTCGGCATAAGCTATCGACTTGACAATTTTGCTATACTTCATATTATATATAATGTTAGATGGTTAGACAATTATATCGAACGGTGGCGAACACCACGGCAAACTTTGTCTGCACGAATTATAGATTAATTAACGCTTTTTTTCTTGCGTGCGAGATTTCCTGCGCAAGTCGATACCTGCAGGGAGGTACGCTCTGCGCATACGCTGATATCTCATCTTGAGTGTATAATCATAATCGGTACTGATACCATTCGCCTCACACCAAGCACGAACAGCTGTCAACAAGGTGCATTGACTAAACTCCTTTGCCGACAAATCGCTCCATAGCTGTAGGCGAAAAGTATTCTCGATAAATTCTGCCAACAGTTTGCAGCCATGGTGGGAGAGATAGTTGTATGTAACTACAGGCTTCTGCTTAGAGTCAGGTATACAGATGGCAACCTCGTTGCCACGTCGCAGAACTGGAGTAGCAGTAGGCTGAGGAATAAGGAGACGACGGATGCAAGCATTCTCTGCAGATTGAGCAGGGAAGACTACTGGATTGCCATAATGGTAATGAAGCCATTGCGCCAAGAATGGTTTCATCTCAAGATAAACGAGGTACTTAGACATATGGTGAGGTTTAGAATAGATTGTGTTCGTAAGTTCCTTGCAAAGATAGGAGATTTATATTAAATAACCTACTTTATAAGGATATTTCTTATTTTATTAGTCTTCTCTTCCTCTCTCTGTTTCTCTCTTCTCTGAGTCTGATATGATTTGCTACGAAAAGTTTGTGAGAATGTGAGAATGGGGGAAACCGCTCAAAACCTTAGTGTTTATGCGACTTTGGGAGAATTGCAACTTACTAATCACATTTTTGATAGCAAAAAAAGTTTGTGATAAACTATATAGAAGGAGGGCGTCGAGCAGCTTATCACAACTTTGAAATTTTTGTGATAGGTTTGTGATGCAAGTTTGTGATAAGTTTGTGAGCGCTGAAACCCCTTTATTTACTATGTTTTTTGTGTTTTTCAAACTCCCTGTTACAAAATCACAAAGTTTTTGTAGTAAAAATGAAAGGGGGAAGGGGGATGACAAAGACGGCATGCCGTGGTAAAATATGCTTTGTCAATAAAAGTGACTTCGGATATTTTATCGGCTGTTTGTGGTAATGAAAAAAAGCGGTGCTGCAGATATTACTCCACAACACCGCACATTTGCGAATATGATTATGACTAGAATGGTTCTTCAGAGTCTCTTTGACTTTCTAGATACTTGGCTTGCTCTGCAGCCTCTGTAGCTTCTGCAGCTTTGGTTGACTTCAGATATATCATATCCTTGGTCTTCTTATTACCTGGAGTAATCTCAATGCTGTGCTGGATGCGTCCAGAGCTATTGCATAGTTCCTCAGGGTTTAATGCATCAATCCATGGACAGAGGCTGGCGAAGGCCTTAAGCTTGCGAGAGAAGCTCTGCATGGTTATCTTATTAGTGTTGGCAAAGCTACGATATTCGTCGAATACCTTGTCACGCTGAAGAAAGGTATCCAGGTTTTCGCTATCCTTAGCGAAATAACCATAAGCCCAGTCTTCAAAGTTTGTTCCCATCTCTGCCTTGAATTTGCGCTTTACTATATTAGACATTGGTGGCATGAGCTTGATAGGCTCGTTGCTTATAGATAGGTAGAAGCGGCAACATTGAAGCCAGAAGTTGATGTCGTCCATCCATTCAGCTTCGCTATATTCCTTCGTATAGAGAGGCTTGTTGAAGTCGTCGCGAATGGTGCGAGTCTCGAGATAGTCGTTATCTTCAGTTTTTTGATGATAATAATCAGAGAACACCATGTATATTAGACGAGCTTCTGATGATGGATCAAAATCAGAAGGCACGTAGTTAGTCGTAAAAGCCAACTTCGGACTGTCCTCAAATGGAATAGTGAACGATTGATTGTTTTTAGGATTCACAGTCATATCGCTCGTGATGTTATCGTAAAATAGACCCGTATTGAGGTATCTATCGCAGTCATCGAGGAGGAGTAATTGTGTATGTTGGTTCACCTGGTCGAAGACGTGAGGATTGTCCATAAGCTTTGGATTACGACCTGAGAGCTTGACAGTCTTCATTAGTATAGATAGAACCTTAAAGAAGAACGACTTACCACTTCGCCCATTACACTCGTTTTCTTCACCTATCTTATTGTCCATAGCCATAGGCGCCCAAGCTCGCTCAGGAGACTTGAAATGGTGCATCATATAGCCGAATGTAAATATCTTATTAATAAGGTTTGCTTTTTGTTCCTTAATCTCTTCAGGTGTAAGACTTACGCCCTCGATATCGAAAGGATGCTGCGCATGATATTTACTCATGGCATCAAGATTGCCATCGAAAGCATATTCCATTTCCTTACGCCAGTAGATACGACTGGTATTAATGAGATATCCGAAGAAGTGGCTTTTTACATTTTTGATTTTGATATCGAAGATGTCTTTGCCTTTGTCATCTTTGGTTCGGATAATTTCGAATGCGTCTTCTCCTTTTTTGTATTCGTGTTGGATTACATTATTCTCCCACACATAGTTATGCAGGTCGTCAGAACCTGGTGTATACTCTCGTATGCCATCATCGTCAGGTGATGTTGGTTTGGTAATCTCGATAGTCTTGTTAGGAAAAAAGAAAAGTTGACTCTTAGCAGTATGAGACGTAAAGTCGAGGTCAATCTCTTGCAATGATTCAAGACTGGCAGGAGAGAATTTAGGAGAGTTGAGGATTAAGTTAAGGACCTCAAGGTCTTCGTATCTCTCACGAACCCACGAAGCTGCAAATTCTCTGATATCCTTGACGGTGATACGCTTCACGATATTACCTTCAAGACGAACGTATTGGGTGATGGTCGAATTCTCGTCATGCAGAGCATAGAAACCATTCAGCTGAAGGAAATTGTAGAGATATACAGTGTTAATCTCGTGCTTCAGCTTTCCATCCTTGTTACGATAGCTAACCCAAAATTTAGCCGGCATAGCCACCTTGAGCAGATTGTTGAAGTCTTTCTTGTCGCGTCGAATCTCCATCCAGTCGCGAAGATCTTTGCGCGAGCGACCTCGGTTGTCTTTGTATGTGCTGAGCCAAGAAGGTAACCATACTGTACGGATATCGATGAATCGAAGTGCTAACTCTTTACCTTTGCGTCTACCTGTATCATCGATGTCTGGTATATTGTACAATACTTCTACATACTTCATTATCTCTTTATATTCCTCTACAGATAGCTTGTAGGTCTCTGAATTAAACCATAGAGGATAATATCCCATGGAACGGCAGCAGAGGGAGTCACGCTCACCTGAACATATAACAGCTTCAGGAAGTTTCTGCTCTCGATATGGCTGCTCATCGCCATGTGTGCTCTGCCATTCTTGCGCAGCCTCTCTATTGAACTTATGATAAGCATCCTTAAGTTCTGAGAGACCATTGATATAGAGACGTGGCTTTTTGCCTGCAGGAGTATACGAAAAGCGGAAACCTTTATCGCAATTAAAAGGTTCATATACCTTATAGAATTTTTCCTCAGGTTTGTCTCCTTCAGCTTTCTTGATAAGGCATTCACGGATAAATATTGGATAATGGTCGTTGGAGTATTTGATAGTAGCCTTGCGGTCTTTAACGTTGCTTATCCATTTAACAGAATGCCAATGAAGAGCATCGACATCAGCTTGCGTTACCTTCGGACCAAGCGTCTTGAGTTCAAAATCCGTAAACTTTTCATTGAGCTCGAAGTTACGAGAACCATCCGCTTCGTCTTGGTTAGCGTCACGCTGCCTGATATCTGGGCGGTTTACACTACGGTCAAGTTCGTCGCGAACACCATACTCGGCAGCGAGCTTGAGTATAGCTGCACCGAAGTCGGATCTATCGTAGTTGTTCTCACGCATATATATATCGATAGCGTTTTCAGCGTGACCTGAGTCTCCAAAATCAGTTACTTGCCATATTGTGCCATATTTAGCTGAGTTGTGTTGACGTAGGGATGCTGAAGGCGTCTTCTCGTTCTCTCGAATGGCGAAGTGCTTATTCTTATTCTCCACACACTTCTTAGCTTGTGGGTAGATGTTTAGAATAATATCCAAACCACCATTCGTAGCGTTCAATATCTGTTCAACTGTTATCATAATCAAATTCTTTTGTGCAAAATTAGAATGTGCCGTATCGTAGACAAAAAACGACAATTATACGGCACTGTATATCACAGAAACACAAGGTCACGAATCTGCGGTCTTACCTATGGTAGTCGCTTCAAACATCATCTTTGTAAAATCGTCGGATATTTTATTGGCTAAAGGATGATTCATTTCTGACCATGGAACTTTCTTGGTTACTTTAACAATCTTTGCATCTTCGTCGGTAATTTCCACATCAGAGCTCCAATTTTCTACAAGTTTATATGCGAGCCCCTGCTCGTTCCAAAAGACGTAGTCGCCGATGAAGCAGGCTGCATCATCGAACTGTCTGGTTTTACCATTAACACCAAGCAAACAACCATTGCTGTATTGTTTTATAGTGAAGTCTGGAGATAGGTTACCAATTTCCTTCATCTCTTCTATAAACTGTATATATTCATCAATTGTAATCATATTCGTAATGTTTTAATTAGTTATAAACATCTTTTATTAGTACAGATTGCTCTCTGCCCTCAATCCCCACAGACGTTTTCTGTGGGGGTATCATTTGATTATGGACAGTTCTAAACAACGTTAATCTTACATTTTACGACTTCTGAGAATAATGTTATAAAAATGCGCATGATCTTCCTTGTTAATCAGAAGTGTTATATTTCGTATTCCATGCCCTGCTTGGCGTACGGTCATCGTATATTGCCGAGGTTCTCGATCAAGAATTTCATATAGATATCTCAACCCTACAGCACTTACTGCTTCGCATAGCGTTTCTTGCATATTGTATTGTTTTAGAAGTTCATTAATTGTAGATGTTTAATAATCCCTCTGCAGTTTTTAACTCCAAGTTTCTGCTTGACGCGGAAGAGCTGCACCTTGATAGTATTAAGATTCTTGCCTAATTCTTTTGCTATTTCCTTGCACGTATACCCGTCGACGTATAGCTTAGCAGCTCTTGCCTCTTCCGGAGATAGATTTACCACACTTTTAGGTTTACAAATTACATTTTCATCGGGACAAAAACCTCCACGTAGAGGGCATTTTACTTCTTCAAAGTGTAGCTTTCTGCCTTCAATATCTGCAGTAAGCAAATCATGCTCACCAAAGTTACAGCGTACAAAACGTTCAAGCATCTTGAAGATTCGGTCGTTCATAGTCCCTTTATTCTTGCTTGCCTGGTATAATTCTGCCAGGCGAGCGTAACAAACAGGAAAACGTTCTTCTACAATGGAGAGTAGGGGATGAATCTCTGTGCTGAACTTGGTTAACTTTCGTTCATCACCTCCATTTACACTATAATACACCTTACCATTTGGTGAGGTACGGAACTCTATCTCTTCCATAAGCCTTCTTCTATTACCACTTGGATCGTGACTTCCTCGAGCTTGTTTAATTTGCTGTTTGGCTTTTTTGCCAGTTTTCTGCTAATAGTGTTTGCTTTCATACCGTATCTTGTTGATAAATATAAAAGGAACTGGCTTTTCTCTTTTTTAGAGAGATTCTGATAATAAACCATAGGGTTTACATTTTCGGATTTTCCCATTTTTCTCTTGTTTACGTCAAATGTTATTGTTAACTTTGCGACAAAGATAAACATAAATAACCAAACAATCCTACTTTGTTAGGAGAAAACCTTCCTAACAAAGAGGGATTTAACCTTTATTAAATATGCGTTACGAAAACAACATTATTAAAAGCGCGAGGGTTAAAGAACTTCTGCTTAAGACAGGAATGAGCATTACTGATTTCAGTAAAAGCTTGTGGGGAGCAAAGAGTCATAATAGTTTGAGCTATTTCGATGCCAGGCCAGACGTTAAGGTTTCAACATTGGTTAGGATGGCAGAAATCTTAGATTGCTCGATAGAGGATATCCTTATTAAGAAGGACGGTAGCTCGGACGCTCCGACAGTAAACGGATATCACAACGTCATTAATGATAACTATGTAAATGCAGATGTTACTACATTGAGAGCGGAAATCAAAGCACTAAAAATGGTCATCGAAGAGAAGAATCAGCGTATTGAAGACTTAAAAAATACTAATGAAGCTCTCGATAAAAGACTTGATATGGTGCTCCAGCTTGGACAAGCGAAAGACGGAAAATAATTAATAACCTGTGATGAAGTCAAACAATGCTATTTCTAAAATTGGGCAAAGTTGGGAAATTTATACATTTTCTCCCAATCTTGCCTCCGCAACTA
>OBLI01000771.1_pt1 | contig 33460 bp, 29 predicted proteins | sample 1519701 | NCBI WGS metagenome assembly OBLI01 (sample SAMEA3663005, study PRJEB22513) | pig gut metagenome | biome: pig gut; feature: pig-associated habitat; material: faeces | place: France | collected 2012 | reverse complement strand
CAACTCGACAAAAGAGTTCTTTGAAATAGAAATAAGTGGCTGCCGTAGTGACGGACTTCTTCGACAGATCCCGCGCTTTCAATAGGCATAATAATAGAGCCGTTGCGATAGTTGCGCCACTTTTTATATAATCAGTTGCCGTAGTGGAGGAATACTTCGAGATCCTGATGATGGTGTCAAACCCGATGACAGCCAGAATGTAAGCTTGGAAGCAGCTATCATCTAAGGAGTGCGTGTAAGCTCACTGGTCACAGGGTTTAACCTGCCTCTAACGCTTGTTGCACTGATTTTAAATAAACCGATATAAGGAGATTATTATATGAAGTTTAACACAATGATTAAGGAACAATCGATGACTCTGAACCATGAAGGTGCAGAAGCATTCGGACTGTCAGCAGAAATGGAACTGTATACCGCCGTCGTTACAGCATCCTTGAGTGACAAGTTCTATGAGACGGCAAATGAACGGATTAAGCGTATTGCCGAACTTGTTGGCAAGTGCGATGCTCGTTTTGTTGCTCAACTGGCTGTATATGCGCGCAGGGAAATGAATCTGCGCTCTGTACCCCTTTTCCTTGTAGTTGAACTGACAAAACATCATAGCGGGGATAATCTGGTAAGTCGTACCATTGAAAAGGTTGTCCTTCGCGCAGATGAGATTATGGAGTTGTTACACTGTTATCAGTGGCGCAACAGCCAAAACACTACTTGTACTGAGGCAAGTGCGCCAAAGAAAAAGCTCGCCAAACTATCACATCAGATACAGGTTGGACTGCAGAGAGCATTCAATAACTTCGACGAATATCAGTTTGCAAAGTATGACCGTAACAATCTGGAGGTGAAACTTCGGGATGCACTTTTTATTGTTCACCCCAAAGCAAAGGATGATACACAGCAGAAACTGTTTGACAAGATTACAAGCAAGACTTTGGAGACTCCATATACATGGGAAACAGAGTTGTCTGCGCTTGGACAACAGGAGTTCGAATCTGATGTAGACAAACAGATGGCTTTCACAAAGAAGTGGGAAGAGCTCATTGACAGCGGCAAACTGGGCTATATGGCAATGCTACGCAACCTTCGGAACTTCCTTGAAAATGGCATTTCTAGAGAATCACTAACAGATGTTGCCAATCGACTTAGCGATGAACGGGAAGTAATCCGTTCAAAGCAGTTCCCCTTTAGATTCCTTTCGGCGTATCGTGAGGTAAACCGCGTAGAGAATAAAAAGACGCAAGTTATATTTGAGGCACTTCAGAAGGCCGCTCTTGCAACTACTCAGGACAATGGCGCCGAGGACAAACAGCTGTTGCTCAATGCCCTAGAAAAGGCAGTTCTCGCTACAAGCAATAATATAGCTGGGTTTGATGAACATACTCGCGTATTGTTGGCATGCGATGTCTCTGGGTCAATGTATTCTCCGATAAGTCCTAAAAGTTCTGTGAAGAACTATGACATAGGGCTAGTGCTTGCTATGCTGCTGAAAAATCGTTGCAAGAACGTTGTCAGCGGAATCTTTGGAGATGAGTGGAAACTGGTGAATCTGCCTTCTACAGGCATTCTAAGCAATGTTGAAAAGATGTATGAGCGTGAAGGCGAAGTGGGATACTCAACAAATGGCTATAAGGTCATAGAATATCTGAACAGGGAGAAAATAGTATTGGATAAGGTGATGATGTTCACCGATTGTCAGATGTGGGATAGTTATGGTAATATACACTCCATTAGCAAAGAATGGGATAAGTATAAGCTGATAGCACCTAATGCAAAACTGTACCTCTTTGACCTTAGTGGCTATGGTACAACTCCGCTTAACATAATTCGTGATGATGTTACTCTCATAGCAGGTTGGAGCGACCGTATCTTTGAAATGCTTGAAGCAATAGAAAAAGGCTCTAGTGCTATAGAGGAAATAAAGAGAATTGAAGTATGACAAGAATAGGCGGTTGCCGTAGCAACGGGTTACTTCGGAATGTTTAGATACCAGCTCAGACCCATCGCGATTGTTGCACTGCCTTTTTTTTTATACAATCGGTTGCCGTAGCATAGTCGTACTTCGAAGGAGCATGGTGCAAATGGCAATATGCAGGTTCCATATATGTGCAGAGGAAATCGTACAGCCAAGCCGCACGCGGCTGGTGGAGCCACAAGAAAACCCTTTCATATCCCAGGCTTACACCGGGAGCCGAGCAGAAATGCAGGTAGGGCTGAGTCTATGCAATTGTTGCACCGATTGTTCTTATAAAATAGACACCAAAGAATCCAAACCACTCCGTCGATTATCTGGTTATGGACAGGAACGTTTTTCTTCTCCAAAGCGTTCACAATGTATAATTTTGAGGGAGCCATACACTCCTGAAAGGCAAAACGAAATGATATGGATAAATACGTTTATAATTATGATGAGTGGTTAAGTGGACATGCAAAACGCAAAACCATGATGGAAAAGCTGGAGCGAAGTTTGGTTCCATTTGACATATTTGAAGCTATTGGTATGGTGAACGACAAACAGCCTCGGTCAGGAGAAGTAGTTGTTGGAGAAAATACTTACCACTATGAAATAGCATACGACTACAACTGTATTGGTCATGATGTTTATGACGCCTCGCTGACTGTCGTTTCGCTAAAAGACAAATGGACGAATTTGCTGATGGGGTATAACAAGTTTAAAGTCGTTATGAATCATCAGAATATCAAGACCATCTATTCCGACCATGAAGACTATTTCCAACAGATAATTGACATGTTTGAGAGAGATGATTATGCAGGCCTATATACTAATCGTTCTGCATACATCAACAATCTGTTGGCACGATACATCCTTCTGAGGCTTTTGGAGTTACATCGGCCGGATCTGCAACTGTTAGTAAGCGTCAAAACGAAAGAGGATGGTGCCATCTCAGTTCTTGCTGCAGATGCCAATCGTAACGAATGGTTGATGTATGCTTTCAGTAAGCGGGAGGCTATGGAAATAGCTCACAGGCTGGATGGATGCTGCAAGAGTCTGACCATTATATACTTCTTCAATCAAGACTTTGAGAAGGATGGCAATACCATTGGCTACGATTCTGGGTGTACACGCATATTGTCTGCTAGAGCCTGGATGATGAGTTTACCGATGGAAACTATGGAGAGAAGACTCATAGAAAAGCGTATGCTTACTCTTGTCAGCTTGCTATACAATGAACACCTCGACTGGCATTTTGATAGAATTGAGCGTGTGGCCACCAATCCCCCACTCTACGGCTCCCACATGAAAGAGCAAAAGAAAGCACTCAAAGAGAAGAGGAAAAAGAAAAGCACCAACGTCAAGCAAGGACTACCTTGGTATCAGAAGATAACAAGGACACTCCTTGAGGATGCACTTAATGTGCTTGGAGATGAGCCGAAATCACATGCTGACATATTCCATTTCCTCTGTGCTGCTAATATGGTCAATGCACATGTCAACCATTGTAATCACAGCATCAATTTCTCAATGAAACAGGTAAACCGTATGTTTCAGGCCAAACAGCAGATCTTCAAATGTCTACTCAAACTGGCAGAAGAGCATAATCCCAACGCTATTATCTCTGTCAGTGCGCTTCCCGCGATACTTGTCAACATGAAGGTCGAGAAAAACGATTTCCAAATCAGTTTCCGAGGTATGACACGAGAGGTCTTGGATCGGATTGTTAACTCTGGTGTCAATTGCAATGGACACTTTAAGGGGTATTATCTCCAACCAATCGCAACAGCACTTTATCAGTATTCGTACATGCTGAGATGGAAAGGATTACAAAACTATCAATCAATGTAAATTTGAAATGCCGGAGAATGTATAAGATGTCGTAGAACACCAATACATCGAATAGCTTCCGAACCCCATAGGGAAGATGAAGTTCTGGTAATGCAGAATGGAGGTCTGAATCGGATTGTGGTTTTCGTTTGTTACTCTTATACAACCATATAGGTGGTGACCATAGTCTAACTCAGTTGGTTCTTCTCTCCCTGATATACAATTTTGATATCAAGGTGCTTCTCTATTCTCTTAACCCTCCGGTTTATTATTGCTATCATAATTGGTCGTTATATTATCACTTCATCCTTAATAAATCTACGGGATTCCTATTTCTTCAGTACTTTGCGGGTTTCATCAAGTACTTTGCCAAGGAGATTAAGTCCCCTCCATTTGGTCTCGTCATCAATATCCGGGTTGCTCTCATACATGCGGACGCCCCAAACTTTATCGTATGGAGAGGCTTCTACAAAACCATGTCCTTCATATTCAGGAGAAAGAAGGAGCTGCTTCAAATCCTCATTCTGACCAAACTTCGCTATGTTGGCATCGAGCATGATCTGATAACGCTTCTCCTCCCATATCTTCTCGTCGAAATTTTGAACCTTGCGGCCAAATGCCTTTACCTTCTTTGGGCTGCCATCCTGCAGGATCTGATTAGCAATCTCTTCATCTCCAAAGATAATGGCCTTCATATACATAAAATACTGTTCGGTGTTGTAGAAATGACATAATGTGCCATTTACTTCAAGATCGAACTCTGCCGGATGCCAGTTACTTGGCCACTCGTTCCAAAAACATACATGTTTATCTGTTACTCTCATATTCGTATCCTTTTGTCCATACCTTTTTTTAAGATAGTTCATACCCGTAGAAGTCGTAGACATCTTTATAGTCTTCGTAGCCGGTTTTTTCAAAAACAACTTTCAATAGTTTCCATGCATCCTCATCACCAATCATATCAGTTGATACGCTTAACTTTTGTTCTTCATCCATTTTGTTAATAGTTAACTCTACGGTATTACCCCAGGCGTCTCCAGAAGAATATAAACTCGTTACTTGCCAATACTCCCCATTATATGATACAGATAGCGCATCTTCCGGGTTGTTCACATCAAAACTTAATCTGTTCTCACCCAGTAACATACGGATACCTTCAAAGTATGCACTTATAAATTGCTCACTTGATGCATATTCGTTTTCAATATCTATACTAGGCTTAAATTTGAAAATTATACGTTCACTACTCATGTTATTTATTACTTTGATATTCATTATTCTACTTTACTTCAACTACAAATCGGGTAATGGGGTAAAAGATGATGCGAGCCTTGACCTTTTTCTTGCCTTCGGCTTCGAGTGCTCTTTGGTAACAATCGAGTTGGTCTCCATGACGACCTGCATAATGCTCGCTGACAGGGTTGAATACGAGACTATAGTTTCCTGGACAGGTCTTATAGTCCACTACGACGTAGGCATCTTCCGTTTCCCATATGAGGTCAATGTAGCCACTGACGATGTGGCCGCCGTCATCCAGATGGCGGAAAGGCTTCTCGTGATGACGCTTAATGGCCTTGCCATAACGTGCTTCGAGTGTGTCAACAAGATATTTCCACGAATCCAAAAGCCGGTTAGGCTCAGGCACATTCTTGTCCGTAAAGCCATAACTGTTGCGTAGCTTGACTATCTGATCTATGTCTATTCCATCGTCACAACAGCAAAACACCTGATGGATAAAATCACCCATAAGTGCTTCTTCACTCGGTTTGTTACGCACTTGCATTCTGCTCTCCTTGTCATTGATGGGCACGATGTCATGTGGAGAATCTCCCGCTTTAGAGGGAGAAACAAATAGCATATCATCGAGTGGCGAAAAGCTTGCTGCTACATTATGGACTCGGTTCATTGACTGTTCTGGCCAATCTAATTGGTTGTCCATGTCAGTACGCTCAACATGTAACGGCATGCCGATTCCCAAGAAGTCCTGATATTCATTTCCATCAAGCAGTTGGTTGATATTATTAACTCCAACAGAACGGAACCAACTAAGGCTGACAGCACCATCCTTCTCTTTGGGGGCGAGAATCAGGATTTCACGGGCACGAGTCACTCCGACATACAACAGTCTTGCGTTTTCACCAATCTCGTGCTCAGAAACGGTTTCCCAAAGTGGATGCTGCTGAAGTCTGGATGTAACTGCCGCTTTAGCTGCATCAGAACTGCCATAGATGTTGCGAACCAACGAAATGGTCATGGGTGGATTCGGATTTTCTGCCGTGGGCAGTTGCTCACGGTGATGATGACAGCCAAGCATACTACGTGTGGCAATCTTGGTGGCATCTGAGGCATCATTATCAAGTGACAACATGATAACAACTTTCCATTCCAAACCCTTGGATTTGTGATAGGTGTAAAGACGAACGCCATCTTCATTCGCGGCACCATCCTGCTTCTGGCCTGTGAAGAATTCGATGAATCCAGCGACTGTTGCGGGTTGTGCCAGTTTGGTGGCATAGTCCTCATATTTTCGTGCCAAGTCTATCAATACCTGAAGATTTGTTTCTTCTGCTTGGGCATTCTCCCAGCTTTGAACCAAAGAATAAAGGTCTAACTCTATGACAAGACTCTCGACTAATGAGCTTATGCTCTGATAGCCAAGGAGATTGGTGGAAAACTCTTCGTTCTCATTGGAACGGAAACTACGAAGCTGGGTAAGACGGCTTATGATGGGAAGATCTTTCAGATAGCCAGAAGGGGTATTATCTTCCTCAGCAAGATAGTCAAGACGGTCTTCAATAATCTTGGTAACATGATAACCAGGCTCTGTGAGATAAGCAACTTCGGCACGAGCCAACTGATTGGACGGGGTGTTGACCAGCGTTAGAAGGGCTTTCATTAAACGACCCGAACGTGACTCCTTAATATCATTAGACTCACGACATACAGGTACCTTCAATGCTCGTAATTCATCTGCCAATCGGTCCAGGTCTGCATTAGCACGAGCAAGTACGGCAATATCCTTGGGATCGATTTTCTCTCGCAGAATCAGTTGCTGAATCTGGAGAGCCAGTGCTTTGTCCCCCGTATTGGGCCACAGACGAAGCGGATTCTCGACTGGAGTGTAATTCCCGTTTTTCTCAGGCATGGAAAGTTTGACTTCTTCGTCTGTCATCTGGCTGAATACCTGAGAGAAAATGGTATTTGAGAAGCTGACAAGCGGCTCCACAGAACGATAAGAGTGTTTCAGGTGTTCCGTGTTATTAATGCTGTCTGCGACAGCTGCAGTCAGTTCTGTGTCGGAACCGCGGAAACCATAAATGGCTTGTTTCTTGTCGCCTACATAACAGGTGTTGAGCAGACTGGAAAGCTTTTGGAAAATACGAACCTGCATGGGATTGGAATCTTGGAACTCGTCGACAAAGAGATGAGTATAGCGAGATGTGATGTCCTGCTGCACTTCCTTAATGTCAAGCAAGTGCAAGAACATCATTTCCATATCATTGAAGTCTATTAGGTGATGCTCATCCTTGTATTGACGATACTCTTTCTGCCAGCGACTGGCCAGACGGAATATCAGCGAGGCATATTCTCTTTGATGCTTGGCTGATTCTGCTGTAAAGATGGTTGCTCCAGCCAGACTCTCAGAGAAGCGCCTTGTGTTTTCTGAATCCTTGCAACGTCCCTTCGCAATGGATTCTAAGTCGGATAACTCATCAGCTGTAAGGTTGCGATTCTTGTAGTAACTGATTCGTTCCTGTTCTGCTTTCACTTTCGCTCCCTGCCTCATGGCACTCAGTACATCTTCAAGTTCCATGATGACGGCCTTGGCATACTCCATCAAAGAGGTGTCATCCTTTGGCTCATCAAGGCAAGTGATAAAACTCTCTGTGATTTTTAGACTGTTGCTCAACTGCTCTTCGTTGATGCCGTACCACTGCATGAAGTCGAGGACTTTGCAGAGGTCTGCCTTCCAAAACTCATAATTGATGCCGGATTTACGCTCTTTTGAATCATAAATGACATTATACTTCTCTGCATACTTGAACAGGAAAGTACGGTCTTTTTGCTCAAGCAATCCACGTAGCGAATGGTCACGATATAACTGGAGCTCATTCTCTTCCATAGCTGCAGCATCTGGCATGATGCCCAACAAATACCAATACTTGGTCAGGAAGGTGTTGGCCACAGAGTGAACCGTTCCGATAAGAGCATGTTCCATCTGCTGGGCTTCACGATGCTTACCAAGATTTACCAGTTCCTTCTTGGCTTTTTCGCGTAACTCCTGAGCTGCCGCCTTGGTAAAGGTTGTCATGATAACCTGCTCAGGATTGAGCTTGTGGTCGAATACCATCTTCGCCACGTCAGTTGTGATTCTGTATGTCTTGCCAGATCCTGCTCCAGCACTGATGAATGTCTTTGTCATAATAATCTTGCGTCTTAGATGGTGAAACACTTATAATCTGAATACAGGTTCTCTGCCTTTTTAGGATCTTTCTTCTTGCCGTCATCCTCTAAAGGATACACATTCCCAGCTTGGGCATATTCAATCTCACGGATGGGCTTGTTATCAGCGGTCTCGATTCTGCCTTCACTAATTTCCTTAACTCTCTCCTCGTAGCCATTACGTAGCTGTGTCATCACATCAGCCTGAATATCCGGGGTGATTAGTTCACAATTCTCGCCATAGAACTCATCTGTACTGAAAAGCTTGCCATACGGCATAACAAAGTATGCTGTACGCACTGACTGCGGATGATCTTCGTGATTCATCAGCATAGCTTTATAGATAGAGAGCTGGAGGGCACGGTTTTTCATCAGGATGTTTTTGAATTTGTCTTTCTTGGCAACCCATTTCAGGTCGAAGACAACATCATTGCCTGCTTTGTCGCGCAGAAGCATGTCTATGTATCCCTGAAGGATAATACCGTCTCTGAAGCCCAAATCCTGTTCTTCCTTCTGCTCACACTGCATGACTGTAAGACCATTCTCTTGTATAATGGTAGCCAATTTGCTGACACACTCCCTAAGTTTGTACTTCAGACGCTCCATATCCAAATGATACTCTGGCAGGAGTAGTAAAGCTCCTTTCCTGACAATGGCTCTACGGAAGGCCTGTTCATATTGGCTGATGACAAAGTCAGCCAAAGGCATACCACCCCTTTCCGCAGTGAAAAGATTCTCGACGACTTCATGAGCAACATTACCATACGTTAAGAACAGTTTGATATCAGTCTCACTGACATCCGTAAACTGAAGAGTATAGTTCATGAAATAGTCAAAAGGATTCTGCAAGAGCTTCTCCAATGCAGAATAGCTCTCTACGGATCTCCAAGTAACAGGATGCTTCTCGGCATCAAAGCGAATCTCGTCATTGTCAGATAGGCGATGGTTATCAACAGCCTCAATCTCCCTTGAAGCCATCATGTTATAAAGGGCATCTCCGTCTTCTTTCTTGGTGATGAATGGCAATTGGAGATACAATGGATGCATAGGAAGCTTAGTGTCACCCTGCTGTTCACATGTGATAACAGTCAATTCTCCCGTTGTCTTGCAAATAGGTCTAGCAGCCATCAAATGAATGAAATCGCTCTCATGTTGCTTGTTCCAGAACAAGACCCCGCTTTTCTCTAGTTGTTCCATCTCGAAATTTGAAAGGAAGTCGGTTGAAAGCGCACTAGAGGTGTCACCATAGAAATCACACCAAATAGTCTTCTCTGCCTTATCAATCATATTTGACGGTCGATTAATTACATTTCTATTGCTTACTTGGGCATGATAGAGCGTAAAGTCACCATCCTCATAAAGCGACTGCGCCCACTGGCTTAACATCGTGAAGGACAGTTCTCCTTCAACCAGTGCGTCTATCTGATCTAACAATGCATCTGTCATCTCGGCAACATTCCTTAACTGCGCAATTCTGGCATCATATGGTTGCACGGCCGTAATCTTTACTGCCTTGTTCGATGCGAATGAACTAATAGAAGACAGGAACTTTGACAGTGCCCTTACATTAACGGAATCGGATTCCTCTGCTAAAGGTAATGCACTTTCATCTTTCCTCAAATCAAATGGAAGATACTTGATATAGTTCTCCTCACGCTGTTCTTTGGTACTCTCTTGAGGCGTTTCGTCACCATCAGTCTTAAACTCGCTCTCAATATAGGTGTTGATGCACTCCTGGACCTTCTCATTACAAAAACCACCCTCTCGCACTATGTTCCTTGCCAATTCTCTGCATAGCAGTCTATCCAAAGGACATTCAGGGAGAAACAGGTATTGTAGGAGCGTGTTTACGTTTAATGGACGTTGGAAAAGTTGAATAGCAAGCAGAAACATCTGCGTAATCTGTGGGTTCGTTTCCATCATTTCACTACCGCAAACAGGATTACCTGACATGTGGAACCAGTTGTCAAGGCGCTTGTTGTTTGTATTAATCCACACATTATATGCATCTGCCTTCTGTTGAGTCAACCAAGCTTCTGCTTTCCATTGCTGGGAGAAATGTATCTCCGTGATGGTATCAGGTACAATCTTCACATCATCTGTCCTTTCTTCAATCACCGTGCCAAGGTTTTGCAGAGACTTGAACAATGGTTTAATGAAATCTGGCAGCAGATCCAGCTGGCAAGGAATCTCAATAATCAGATTTGTATAGGTTTGCGGAACCTTAACTTCGCCTGACTCCATCAATTGGATTCGGCCTAAGAGCTTAGATAATAAAGAGGCAACACCTTCGTCTCTGAAATAACCATCAATCTCAGCCAGAGTGTTGAGACGGCTGCACTCCTGCAATGTTATTTGTTTGTTCCACCCACATAGTGCCAGACTGTCTCTCCATCGAAGTAATGTCTTAGCAACACTCATGCTGTCAATCTTGATGCTTCGATGGAAAATATTATCCTTTTTACTGCTGTCATACTCCAGCAAGGCCTTATGATAAGAGGTAAGCCTTTCCGGGAAAGAAGGTATCTGCTGATGAATACCTGCATGTAGTGCAAGTTGAGAAAGAAGACCTTGGGTTTCCAACACCTGAACATCAAGCGCAACCTGTTTGGCTTGCATGTCCATATAATAACTCCCACTGTAAAAAGGACTATATATTATCTTCATACTCGGTATATTTAGTTATTTTGCGCAAAAATACAAATTTTTATTCATACTACAACACGAAAAAGGGGAAAATCTGCATATTTGACATGGTGTAGTAAGGGACTAATGATGAATTAACCCCTTAGCACCCATATATGAAACACTTTTCGAGGCCACCCGCTGCGCCTCCTCCAGACAATGGTAGACGTTTGGCTGGTGAATCTTGTCGAAGCTGAGCATGTGATGGTGTCCCATTTCGTTGATGAAAGCAGAGGTTGTCCAGTCACCAGCACCTTCACCGTCCACAAAATGCGGATTGTATTCAGGAAGAACCATTATCCACTCGTCAGAGCGAAGCTTAAAACGAAGTCCCTTCTCGTTCATCGTCTGGATGAAGAGTTTGTCTGTATACTCATCTGTGAAAGAGACATCAGAATGCTTCTCGTTGGAGAACTTCACGATGTCGCTGGCAGCAACAGCACGTAGGAAGTTGCGGTCAATGGGCTCATTAGGCTCATAATACACCAGCACGCCACGCTCGTGGAACAGTTCTGCCAACAGAATATTGCCTGGAGCACAACGGTCAAAGAAAAAGATGTCCGGCATCTTATCGAGCGAGTCGAAGAGAGCCTGAGCCTGTTTCAACGTCCAGAAGCGGTGGTTGACGAAGCGTCCTCCACGGGGAGAGTGAGCCATGTAGGCGGTCTTAGACTTACCGTCTCGTCCTGTCTTGTGGATGATGTCGAGGATGGTGGTGCCACCGTCTGGAGTATTGGTGAGACAACGAGTATCACATCCGTAACTCTCCAAGTCGGCCTTAAGTTGCAGGCCCACCTCTGAATCATCAAGACGGGCGGCAGGCAGTGTGTGCCAGCCCATCCATGCGAGGATAGACATCACATTACCGGCAGTACCACCCACATGCTGGTAGATGGTCTCCACGCTACCATCAGAATGTTTCATCAACAGATTGTCAAGCGGGAAAGTGCCCGCACCAAGGCATGTCAGCCCGTTCATTTCATCTACCTTGTTCATATAATACAGAAAGAATTAATAATCTGGGGGCAAAGGTAAGAAAAGATATTCTAACAGGCTTCGAACTTATACGTATATCTGGCAATTACACCTGTCGAGAATCTCCCGCAGTTCGAGCGGGAGTTTCTCGTATGCGAAGGTAGCGAGTTCTGCGGGAACATCCATCGAGGCAGCAGCGATGTTGCCAGCCATGCAGCCCATGGTATCGGTATCGCCCCCGAGGGAGATGGCATGGATGACAGCATCTTCGAACGATTCTGATTCGAGGAAACAGATGATGGATTCGGGCACGCTCTTGTCACAGGCAGTCTCGAAGGCGTATGAGGGGCGTATCTCATCAGTGGTTCGGTTGAGATTATACCCGAAGATCTGCTCAATGTACGACTTAATGTCGGATTTCGAGTGACCAGTTCGGTTCAAGAAGATGGCAGCAGCAATGGCCTGGGCACCACGGATGCCCTCATCGGAGTTATGAGTAACTTCTGCAGTGGTCTTCGCCAAAGCCAGACACTCGTCAAGCGACTGGGCGTACCAGGCTACGGGAGCAACACGCATGGCACTGCCGTTGGTATTGGCACCATAAGGTTCACGGCTGTCAGAGCGAACCCAAGCACGGAAGTTCTTCCCGAAGGAGTATGGCATGTAACGACGAGCGAAATGTTTGAAGAGGTCAATAAGCGTCTGTTTGTCATGTGTGGGGTCATCAGCGAGCCACTTGGCGATGGCCAGAGAGAGCACAGTGTCATCAGTGTACGTCATGGTGACAGAAGGCTTCAGATGGGGTTTGCCAGCAAGTGACTTCACTTTCTGTTTATCCTTCTCTAACTCGTATCTCGACCCGAGAATATCTCCAACAATACCACCTATGAGGCCTTGGGTTGGCAACGTCGTGGGTTTTTCAAGTTTGATAGATGTGAAATATATCGTACCATCAGTACGGTGTGTGAAGTGCAGAGTGCCACCCAGCCAGTTGATATACGCATCGTTAAGAATGTCGATATCTGCAGGCTCTCCCTGAAGATATTTCTTCCACTCAACACACCAGAGACAGTTGGGTTTCTCGAATTCCAATGCCCTTCGGCATTTCGCGTGGAAACGGTCTTCGAGGAAGTCACGACGGATACGCTGGGGATTGTTCAGATATCCCTTTTCAGGGTTGAGAATGGTCTGCTGCGTCTTCAGCGCATCACGACTGTCATCGAATGCTGCCAACAAATACGGCACTTCAATGTCGGAGAAGTGATATCCGAGGACATCGACACTGTTGGTTTTGGTCTTCAGCTGAAGTCTGTCCGTATATGGCACAGGTGCAGCTGTGAAGTTGAGAGGACCGTACAAGCTAAAATCTTCCTGAAAGCTGACGAGGTCGCGGAAGGCTCCTTTACTGAAACCGCCCAGGTTGTTGGGATCGTTGGGGTTGGAATGACGGTACTTCTCGCCGAAGTCGCTGGTGAATATGCTCATCTTGTACAGCAGGTCAATGGAGCCTAATGGCGAGTCGATGTCAGTACGGATGATGATGACGGGCAGATGACCTGGCAGTCGATCAAGCAGATTACGGCATACAGCTTCTTCGCGAGGAGTGACTAACAGCACCAGTGCGCAGTCGGTCTGTGGGTGTTTGGGACTGCTGATGAAGTTGGAGAGTGCAAGGAAACGTCCGTGACACTCGTCGCGGAAGTCAGAGATGACGCAAGAGGCCAGACCGGCTTCGGTCATATTACTCTCCATCTTGTGGGCTACGGGTTCTCCGTATGATCCGTACAGTACGGTGAATTGCGAGATGGAGCTAAGGTCTGGCGGAGTCGTGATTCCATCGACGCAGCGATATGCGTAATTGTCGGCAGACTCTGACGAGAGGGCCAGCTTACGTGAGAAGTCGGCATCACCAGTGAAGGCTTTATATAATAAAGAGAAGTACGCGAAGGTTCCATTGACGCTAATGAATCCGTTGGAGTGCTCGACAGTATGACGGATGACACTGTTGGGATTGGTCTTCTGCATACGCTTCATGACGGCATTCTCGTCGTGGGACATGGTGAGGGCACAACTGTGTTGTGGATTCACCCGAATCATGCGGTCAGCGATGTACACGGCGTCCTGATTCTTCAGCGATGTGCTGACAAGCAGGAGTTTCGAGTTACGGAGGGTTTCGTCAGAGAAAGAGTTGGCCTGATACGGAGTCACAACACGGCCCAGGCTACAGTTGGTTCCGTAGAGCAGAGCTGCATACGAAGCCGAGGAGTGGGCGCCACCATGTCCCATCGCGATGAGGGGACGTTCCGGGTTGGTGAGCAGGAACTGACGCAGGGACTCTACGTCTGCATGTTCTGCCTGTTCAATGTACTTACGGGTGTCTGTCAGTAACTCGCTCATGAGCTTCTTGCCGCCCCGAGCTTTGGGTGTAATTTTGTTGGTCTGTTTTGCTGTCATGCTAATATGATTTTTGTTTCACGGCGCAAAGTTCGGAATTTCCTTTCATATAGGCTTTTGAGATATACGTATAAACGAAAGAATGGCAATCAAAGAAAACACTAATTTTGCAGCCAAAAAGAAGATTATATGAACAAACATTTAGAGTTTATAAACGGGCAGTGGTGTATTGTTGATCACGATACAGGAGAATATACTGGCAGCAAAAAGGTCGTTGGTAAACAGCCTAATCAAGAAGAGGAACCAGAGGAAATATTTGGGAGCCTGGTCTATATCGAGTCTTTCACACTCAACACAGATGACAGACCCGTCTATCCATACTAACAGGTTTTGATACTTTCGCCTCTGATACGAATCTCAATCAAGTTGATTTTCAAGGCGGAGTAACAGGCTTAACCCAACAGGCCTTTTGGAATTGTCCCAAACTGAAGAATAAATAAATAATAGTAGAAATGAAAACGAATTTTAAAAGAGTAAACTACCCTGAATATAAGGAAATGTATGATGAGGACATTAAGGCAAGGATGGAGACCGCTCCAGAGAATATTGATATTGAAACGATGAGAGCTTTCCTCTATGGCTATACCTTCACAAAAGAGTATGCTAATGGAAAGATCCCAGATGAACTATCTATGGATTATTGGGAGGAACGAAATCTAGAGATTGGTATTGAGAATCCCAACTTTGAGGATTGTGAAATACCTGATGTAAGCAAATATATAAGGACTTTTAATAATATTGATTCTTTGTTGGAAGATGTGGATGATAGTCCTTATTTTTGCGTATCATCTCAAGAGAAGTTACTCTTAGAGGCCATAGATAGTACTGGCGATGGAAAAACGCCAGAAACTGCGTTGTGCGTGATAGATGTTCACCAAGAGTATGAGTATATTCAGCGGGTTGTCAGACTCAGTGTTTTACAACTCGTCAAACAAAGTGTAAAAAATGGTATTGATTGCCTAGAGTTGGAAGACTTCGACGGCCGTATTGAAAAGGTATATTTCGATATCAGCCGTCGTTTCGAGGTTGGGTATCTTAATCAATCAACTACTTTGTCTTCAGATACTGAAGGAACGTAAAAACATCATCGGGAAGTTTGTATTCTAACTTCCCATTATCGCGAAGTTCCATCAGGAGCCGTCCTAAGAGATTTGGGCCCACGTATTCAAGACCAACAAGATTTGTGCCCCAAGAGTCGGCATCCTTCTTTTTCCTTTCATTGCGTTTTGTTTCGTCCTCTACGATAAACAGGCCTTTACTTCGCTCAAGTTCGTTGCGAAATGCCTCGCATTGCTCATATTTGGTTTGAAGACAGAACCTCATGGCATCAACCACTAACGAACCCCAGTCCTCTCTTAACCACTCGGGATGAGATTTGTATATGGGCTTCATATGCATTTTGATATTCATGCCACGCTTAACAGCGTATTCGCTCTTGACTCCTTCTTCACTACCAACCTTGAACTTCATCAGATGAAAAAGACGCTCTGTACAGTCAATCATCACACCTTCAACGACGATAGGGGCATGAAAAAAATTGCCTAAGATTCCCCATTCTTCTGTTGTCTTGCGAATGCATGCACACTTATCAGCTGGATAGCGCTGAATATCACTGTATTGGGGATAATATTCCTTAATTTGATCGTGTAAACTCATATACATCTTATTTTAAACTGTCTAATGGGATTTCTCTTTGCGAGCCTTCAACAAGTTCGGGCTTTGCGTTCTTTCTTGGAGGAGCCAGTTCTACTTGCTCAATTTTCAAGATTCGCATGACATCTGGCTTCATGACGATGACATCATAATGGACAACGGGTTTGGTCCATATAAAGGGGACTTTATTATATATAACACCTATACTGATTAAAAAGTCAGCTGCAGCCATCTCATCTTCTGGTGTCAGTTTCTTATTCCCAGTCTTACCAGCGAGCTTCATGGCAATGTACTTACGGAAGAACTTACCGTCGGTAGTCTCTTCCAGAGGTATAGTCTCTCCAAGTTTTTCTTCTGCACGCCTGATAATAACAGGATTGACCGGTTCTTTAAACTCAATATGATTCTCAGGTGTAAGATCAGGTATCTCGACGGTATATACATAGAACTCCGTTGAACCTGGGCTCTTACAAGAATAGTGAGCTGCACGCTTATAGCCTGTTGTCAGATAGAAGCCTGCCCCCATCTTAATCTTACCATCTCCTTCGAGAGCATGGGCCATATCAAATGCAGGGAATTTTTTTGATGTGCCGTGATAATAAATTTCCATAATTATTTTTGATTATTGATGACATTAAAATCTTCCGAATTGCTGGTAGAAAGGAGCAAAGTCGCCCTCTTCCTCAACCTTCTTACGAGGTGTGGCCTTACCCTCCAGCATCGCAAAGACAATGGTGTGGAACTTGCCACGGAACTCGTCCTCATCGAGCACCTGTTTGAAGTATTTGGCAACGAGTTCGGGTTTAAGTTGGAACACGCCACATCCGAAAGCGCCCAGAACGAGGGAGTCATGGCCATTGAGCAAGGCGATACGATATATCGTTCGAATCTTGTCATGCATGACTTGTTCACCTTCCGGGGTAAAGCCTCCATCATCGGCACGATACTCCAGATTGTTGGTCTTGTGCCCAGAACGGAAGTTGAGCGCAGCCAAAGAGATGATGGATGTCTGATAGGGTTCTTCACGAAGGGCAAAACCAGTATCTTGATTGTCACGGAACACGGTAACGCCGGGTGAGTAGATGCCACCAAAATGGATGTCCATTGGATAGGCACTAACGGGACGCAGAGGAACACCTGCCTTCCCTGCCCACATCTTATTATAATATTGGTATAAGGTCAGTGAGAGTGTAGAAGCCCTACAAAGGCTCTCCTCCTGTGCCCCGGAACCGCTGTTATACATACCACAGGCATGATAGGCATCGGCCAGATTCAGGACGGCTGGATTTAACCCATGATCGATAAGTTGTTTGGCGACCACCAGACAGTCTTCGTTGGCACAACCTGTATGGGTGGTAGCGTAACAGGTGGGTATTTCGCTTGCAGAGACTGCTTCACGATAAACCTTGGTGGCATCAAGTAACTGTTGACGGCTTCCAATCAGGTCAATCATTTTACCCGATGGGGTTTCGAACTTCCAGGCCTTGAAGATCTCCAGGTTGTGTTTATAAACCTCACTGCGAACAGCACCGAAAATGAAACGTCCTCCTCCATTCTTCAACCTGAAGAGTGTTCTCTTGTCATCCCACTTCAGACTCTCAAATCTTGCCTCTTTAGTCTCTTTATCAGACTGTTTGGCAGCCATGTGATCGGCTTCGTGGATGAGCTGGCAGAAAGGATCTTGCATCGCAATAGCATATTCTTGGGGATAATCCGGCTGAGACATCTCGTTTCCCGCCCCCATATGCCACCAGATGGCCATACGCTCATCGGGCGTAAGTGACAAACCGAGTTCTTCAAGTAGACGGACAGAGCGCAAGCCATGGCCTTTTCGATGGTTCTCCTCATTCCATTGCGGAATACCATCGGCATCAATATAATAAACGTCTTTCTTGCAGACATCGTGCAACAAAGCAGAGATGATGATGCTCTCAAGGGGGTATTTGGTCTTGAAGGCATCGTCACGACTTTCCCAATCAGCTCTTGCATGCTCGTACACTTTTAATGAGTGAGAAGCAAGTCCACCTACCACGTTATCATGGTGAATTCTGGCACCTGAGGCTTCGAAGAAACTGGGTGCAGTGTCGAGCCATATAATAACATCCTCGATGCCTGGACGGTTGGTAGAGCGGAGTAATTCGATGATTTCTGTTCTGTTATCATTCATACTTGTTTCCTTATTCCATTTATAAATATGTGCAAAGATACGGAAATATTTTCAATCATACTATAGGTTATAGGTATAAATGATTGGTTTTTCTACATATTTTGCGTATCTTTGCATTTGAAATTAATTATCTGTTATGAATAAGGATATTTTGACTTTAGTAAACTCTTTGAGAGAGGGGACTACGGGAAAGACCTGCATGGGTACTGGCAACTACTCATTTGACATTATCACACGTCGGGAGTATCCGAACGGCTTTGTTGTGGGTAAACGCAACAAGTATGAGGAGAAGATTATGACGATGGAAATTGGCAACACCTGCGGCAATGTGATGACCATGCTCCCCTATCTGGGAGTGAAGACCTTCCCTGTGGCCAAACTGGACGTCTCTCCGCAGGGTTATCAGATGAAACGTGACATGAAGGCCTATGGAGCTGATGTAAGATTTGTGGATAACACTCTCAAGGGTGGTACCACCATCCTGCGCTGTATGCACAAACTGGATGATCAGGGCAATCCTACTATGGGACATAAGGGCTCTACTGCAGGCAAACCCTGGACGGGCATGTCCGCACGTCCTTGTAGAAAGTATCTTTCTTCTCAGAACGGGGAAGTGGAGACATTGGTAGACTCGATGGACTTCACGCCGGATGTGTTCTTCTTCGATGTGGCACAGGCTGGACACAGAATACTGGCTGAAAAACTCCGCGAGAAGGGTACATTGGTATATTTCGAGGGCGACTCTGACGGACACAAGATTGAGGATGAGAAGAGGAGAACAGCAGCCAAAAGGGCTTTCCTGAGATGTATTGAAGTGAGTGATGTGGTAAAGATGTCAGTCGAACTGGTGGAGGACTTATCGTTTGCAGATGACTATCAAGACAAACTCTTCATCCAGACACTGGGAGCTGAGGGGCTACGCTTCAAGTTAGGCGAGGGGCAGTGGATTAAGCTCGACCCCATCGTGAATCCCGACTACAAGGACTATGAGGGTGCTGGTGACTGGACTTCTTCCACATTGATTGCTGCCCTCTGCAGTAAGGGTATGCTGAAAGTGAAGGATATGACGGAACAGACTGTCGCGGAGGTGCTGACTATGGCTCAGCAAATGGCCTCTTACAGTGTTGGTTTCTACGGCAGTAAGGGCCTGATCCATACGGATGAAGACTTCAAGATGCAGGATAATACGCTGGAAATGCCTCACTACACAAAGAAACTGATGTATCTGCATGGTTCTGCCTCTGCAGGCTACAGCCGCACCTCAATGGGAATCTTGCAGTATCTGCCTGAGGATTGGCAACTGCTGATGCCTGACTGTCCGGTGGACGCTGAAGAATGTCTACAAATGCTAAAGGAGCTGTGCGAGAAGGAGAAGCCCGACCTCATCATAGGCAGCAGCCAAGGTGGCTACTATGCCCAGATGCTGAAGGGGTATAAGCGTATCTGTATTAACCCGGCCCTTGAGATGTCAAAGGATGCTGACGTGAAGTTGGGTAGCCACTACTTTGTAGTGAACCGTCAGGACGGCATACAGAAGTATGTGATTACGCCTGAGATGCTTCAGGGCTACTGCAGACTCGATGCTCACCAGTTTGATGGCATCACAGACTTTGACCGTGAGAATTGCTACGGGCTCTTTGGTGACAAGGATGCTGACTGGGGGTACTGCAAGGCCATCTTTGCTGAACACTACAACCACATCCATACCTACCCCGGAGGTCACAAGATGGAGTATGATGAGATTGAGAAGTATCTCATGCCTTTGGTTAAGGAACTAGTCTAAATAGGATGATATGATAGAAGTGATTAAAAGTCCAACCCCTATGGTTGAGAAGACACAATGGACAGCTTTCTTGGCTGGTCCGATGAATGGCGCACCATCTTGGCAGGCTCAAGCCCCCAAGGTGGCTGCTCAGGTGGGAATTGAGAACTTAACGCTCCTTAATCCCCGTAAGACTGACCGTTTTGTAACGGGCACCTATCAGGTAAACTGGGAAACCTTCGGACTCCGTATGTGCGACGTGATTCTGTTCTGGATCCCGCCTCAGGCCCGTCCTATGAAGCCTTGGCGTTACTATGCTATCACCACAAGACTGGAAATGGCAGAAAACCTAGCGCGTGGCCATAAGGTAATCATCGGTATTGATCCCGAGTTCAAGAATGAGAAAGGTAATGACATGGCAGGTATTCATCATCTGCGGCGTATGGCAAAGTACTATGGGGTAGAAAACATCCATACTTCACTCGAAGGATGTATGACGGAGCTGAAGGCGTGGATGGAACGCCCACGTAAGGAGGAAGAGAAAACACACCACATGCCAGGTCCGGCATTTGAGCCGATGGACAAGCTGAGCAGGATGATTAAGCCGAGTACGAGTCGCAACGAGACACTGTTGGAGCGCTGGAACCAAACCGTTGCTCCTGGCGATACTGTTTTTGTAGAGGGTGATTTCGGAGCCGAAGAGTGGAAGCCATTCCTCAACGGAAAAATAGAACTGATAACAAAATAGATATTCAGCGGAATATCATACTATCATTATTATGGGAACGTCGTAACTACTCCTTTCATCTGTGAGTTGTCCAGATTTATCGGATAGGAAAGACTAAACCTTCCTTTATATGTCTGCGGACGGTGCAGTCGTTGAGACTCCACCGTCCTTTTAGGATTAACCAAATACTTCTTTGAATGAATTATAGTTCCGACCGTGAGAGTTATGATCCTCAATGATGGCAAAATGTATCTCACGGAATAACCCTTGGAATTCCGGCTCATCGAAGACCTGCTTGAACAACTGAGCCATGTGTTTGGGCGGATTGGCAAATGCTCCACAACCAAAGGCTCCAAGAACAAGCCTACGCTGTCCGTTATTGTATGCTATTCGTAGGATGGTACGAATAAGGTTGAGGGTTGAGGGAACAAAATTATCGGGAATAGTTGTCCTCCCATTCATAAACCGCCTGATATTATTTGCAGCAACTGCTACAAAATTCACCTGCCACGGTGAGTCTAACAAGGCATAGCCATTTGCTTCGGTATCACGAAAGACGGTTACGCCATGAGAGTACACACCACCAAAATTTCTCTTCAATGGATAAGAGTGATGTGGATTGTGGGGTATGCCATATTCTTTTTCGCAATCAAACATTGCAGGATCTGCATATTGGAACAGAAAACGGAAGTAATCAGAACAACGGAAAAGATACTCTTCCTGTGCTCCCGCACCGCCATACACGCCACCACCTGGGTTCTTAGCACTGGCCATATTCAGTACACAAAGGTCATCGGAACCATCTTTGTCCAAAAGATATTTGGCATAGGCCAGACAGTCCTGATTGACAACCTTGTATTTGGTCGTGTATTTACGCTCCACATTTTTTAAAGTGATTTCCTTTTCACAAAAGACATTGTCTTGTAGTGTTTTACCATTATGAAGGTTATCGAATCGTACAATGATGCCAGAAGGAGCCATATAACCACCTTTGTTTACTATTTCCAAAGTTGACTGGAACACCTTTGCTCTTACTGGGCGAGTTCCACCCTGTACCATTTTGGATGGCTCAAACTCTGCGAGCCATGCCTTTGCATCCCATGAGGGGTAATTGTCTGTTGTCATACTTCTTTTTTTTTGCAAAAGTAAGCTTTTTCCGTGATATTACATACAATACGAAGATGATTTGTTATTCAACATTCCTTATAATTGTAGGCTCACTATAGGTATAGGTAACCCTGAAACCAACATATGTGCATCTGTCTCTTTGCACCTCATCGATAGAATCTGAAAAATCGCCCTGTTTAGTATTGACGAGCCATTCTATATTAATACCCTTTCGCCATAATGGACGTAGGTCTCCATGGAACAGTTTCCACATATCAATGGCATACCAAGTCAGTAAAAAACCCAAAAGGAAGTTTCTTATGAATTTAAAAACAATCTTCATATGATGTAGGTTCTGTTACGGGACTAATCGTACCCTTATAGTCAAGTGAAAATGCTGCCCGACAGTCCAAACAGGCAAACTTATCAGTTATGATTGGGCCGTCAAATTGCATCGAATGCCCGACTATCTGATAGATGTCTGGTATGGGGTTCGATACAAGCATCTCTTCAACATCAGCCCAGACCATACTACCACTGGGATAATCACCCCAACGCATTTCACCTACTTGTGCCAAAGATTCCAGGCCCTCATTGGAACGAAGGAGGCGATTCAAGTGCCTTGCATCCGGTTTTCGGATCAGTTCCATATTCCGCTTAAGCCAGCTCTGCGTTATGCCGGCATGCGAAAACAGATAGTGTTTACCACCCCAATCTGTTTCCCAGGCTAATTGGAAGAAACTATGGTACTTGGTAAATAAGCGCTGAAGGGGAACGGCAGAAATAGGATCATACCTAACGCCACCGGCCAATTCATAATAATACCCAGAATAGTAATGAAGGTCATGATTACCCAACAGCAAAACGACTTTTTCAGGGTCCTGCTGCTTGATGGCTATAATGGATTTAAAGTTCATAAGAGCCTCTCGATTCGTAATACCCTCCATTTCATAAGGATCAGTGTAGTCTCCAAGAAACACAATTTTCTCGTAGTCACCAGATTTCAAGGCCGACTCCCAAAAAGTACGGCCATGAACATCTGGAATAATCAGAATTTTCTTATTCATTATCTTATACTAACAATTCAACCTAAGTGCCTGAGAAGAAATCTTGACTTGCTGCTTTTGCGCATCTTGTCGAGACCACGCTCACGGATCTGACGGACACGCTCACGGGTAAGTCCCATATCGTAGCCAATATCATCGAGTGCTCTCTCTTGACATCCAATGCCAAAACTTTGGATGACAATAGTTCTTTCCCTATCATTGAGGACGGTACACAACACTTGCATCAGGTCGCTACACATAGAGTCATGGTCAACCTTTCGGTCAGTTGCATACTCTGAGGAGGATGACATCATATCAGCTACCGTTGTCCCCTCATCTTCAGAAATGGGAGCATCAATACTGGCAACATGAGCTTCACCTTGAATGGCCTTTTCAATCTTGTCAATTTCCAAAGAGATAATATCACTCAGCTCCTCTGCAGACGGGTAACGTTGCTGTTTTTGGATAAATTCATTCGTGGCATTCTTGATCTTGTTGCTGATAGCAATCTGGCTCTGGGGCCTGCGAACCATATTACTGTACTCTGCAATGGCCTGAAGGATGCTTTGACGAATCCACCAGATGGCATAGGAGATAAACTTGAAACCACGTGTTTCATCAAACTTATCAGCAGCTGTTATAAGTCCAATATTTCCTTCACTAATCAGGTCTGTAAGGGAAACACCTTGGTTCTGATACTGTTTCGCAACAGATACCACAAAGCGCAGATTGGCTTTGACAAGCTTGTCTTTGGCCATCTCACCTTTCTTGCCTCCCGCATGAATGGCTTGGGCAAGTAATACTTCTTCTTCAGTAGACACCAGAGGGACGCGACTAATCTCGGTAAGATATTTGTCGAGTGACTGCTCAGAACGAGGGGTAATGCTTTTATTAATCTTCAGTTGTCTCATATAATATTGTTAATTGAAAATCTTGAAAAAAAACTTGGAAACCTTTGATGCATTGCAACTGGGTTTCATCATGGAAGTGTCAATTGTCGGCGTGATATTCATGCCGTACTCCCTATTGAAGCGCTTTGCCATTGCCTTAAAGGCCTTTCCATGACGGCATCTGGGGTCCTCTCCTGTATAATAGAGATAATAGTGAATCATCTCGTGGATAAGTATGTTGCGGAACTCATACTCCGTATAATCATAGAAGTCGCTAATTTCGATGGTCTCTGACATTCCGAAAGGAGCATCAATCTGATAATAGAAATAACCCAAGGTTCTCCATCCGTGACGAACCTTTAGATGCGGTATCGGAAGAATACCACCAAAATACTCTTCATTGAAGCAATAGAAACTTGCCAATATGTTAAATTCCGCAATTACCATAATCGAAGTTATTATACATTATCAAATCAATTTAGGTTCACACATTAAAAAAAGAGGTTATGAGTTTCCAAAATGGAGCAAGATCAGGCCACTCTCCTTCACCATAATAGTAAAAGAAGCAGCATAGGAGAAAAAGTATTATTATACCAAGAACTGCTCCTATCAGTCTACCTAAGACTGCGAGGAAATACTCTCGAAGGGAATTAAACTCCCAGATAAAACCATTCCAATACTGATAAAACCTCATATTTATTATACTTTTCTGATTTCTGGTGCAAAGGTCGGAAAAAAATATTATAACGTATTCCCATATATACGTATAGCTACTTTACTACAGTATTATCCATCTGAAATAAATCTGATGTTATACCTATAACTCTAAATATATATTGAAAAGATAGCCGTAAATTTGCACTCAAAATCCGATTGTAACTAAATAATTAATATATGAGTGTAAAAACTGAAATAAACATTGAGAACAAGCCGAAGGCAACAATGAAGAACTTCCAATTCGTCGAGAATTTGGACAAACTGATTGATGTAGCAGAAAAAAAAGAAGAGGGTAATGAACCACTGGAGGACAATCGTCGTTCTTTCTATGACCTGGTGATGATTCGCTCTCGATATATTGACCGTTATGACTGGTATGACACTATTTTTGAGAAAAATGGTAAATATGGCACAATGGATACGACTGGTAAGGTGCTTTTGCCAGCACAATATGACGGTATAGGCGAACTTTGCCATAAAATCTACTGCGGGAACATTCCCCGGGTTGCTAAACTGAACGGAAAGGCAGGACTGGTAAAGCCTGATGGTAGTGGCGAGGCACTGACTCCTTTTGTCTATGACTCCATCTCATACATGCTCATAGAACCTTATTACACCGTCAAGAAAGACGGTAAACTTGGGATTATAGGCAAGGATGGACATGTAATTGCCCCTTGTATTCTTGATGAAATAACGCATGCCAATGGACGATGTATTGTGTTTAGGTCAGGTAACAAGTATGGAGTGCTTGACAGAACATGTAACGACCTCTATATTGCTCCTCAATATGACAAGGTTGAATTTGTTGATATGGAGCAGCCTTGCACTGTCACAAAAGACGATGTTGAAGGTGTCATCAACGAATCAGGTGATTTTATGACATGCGAGGAAGCCCTCGACTATGAGGGTTATCTCGTTGGGGAGTACAATCCAGATACATTTTTTAAAAACTGAGATATGATAAGAGGCAAGAAAATAAGAAAGCCACTACGCAAACTTAAAATACAGGAAAAGGCAGAGATGGAACAGGAACTGACTCCTGACTTTATTGATGAGAATGAAGAGCTAACCATGTTGTCAGCAGTGGATCTCATTGTAACCCTTGCTGAGGATTCGGAGCTGAGTTCTTTATTCTTTGAGAAGGCAGATCGCTTTATTACTTTCCTTTCAGAACGTCAGGGCATCACGAAGATACAGGCTGTGCTACTGGCTCTATTCGCTGAGTCGAGTGCCTCAGGCAACAAATCTGATTTCGCGGATGTCGCTCGATACCTTGATTGTAACAGTGTACAGGTACTGCAGTATAAAGGAGAGGTGGATGACTTGGTAAGGAAAGGTATGCTTCGGATGATAAGAAACAACATGAACGGAAGTTATGACTACGCCGTGACTCAATCATTTCTGGAAAGCCTCGCTAAGAATGAGCCGTTCCAGCGTAAGTCCTACAAGAATGCCTCTGGTATTCAGTTCTTCCAACATTTTTATGATATCACCCATCTGCGCCATGAGGATGAACTCTCTTCAGAACTGATGTTTGAAGAGATAGAACGGCTGATGGATGAAAATCCGGATCTTTCATATGTAAAGGCTCTACGTAATATTGGCATGTCGGCAGAAAGCGAGGCTGTAGTTACTCACATGTGTCGTCATCTGGTATTATGCGGAACAGTTAATATTCCTATGAGTCATCTTGTCTTTCTGTTTGATGCACAGCATCAGAAGTATAATTTTGACAGAGCCATGTCTGAAGGAAGACACTTTCTGGTAAAGGAAGGTTGGGTAGAAAACGCTTTTTCTGAAGGTTTCAAAGACAAAGACGAATATCAATTGACAGCCAAGGCACGAGAAACACTCCTTCAAGAGTTTGACATCAAGCAGCCAGAAAATAAAGGTTGTGACGTGGTGCGGAGCGATAGTATAGTAGCCAAAGAGCTGTTCTTTAATGACGAAGTCATGCACCAACTTGAAGGGCTGGCCGAGTTGCTTGATGAGGGGCATTATATGAGTATATGTAACCGCCTGAAGGAAAAAGGACGGCGTCAGGGCTTTGCCTGTCTGTTCTATGGCGAACCTGGCACAGGAAAGACTGAGAGCGTGCTTCAGATGGCCAAAAAGACTGGCCGTGATATCATGCAGGTGAATATCTCGCAGGTGAAGAGTATGTGGGTAGGCGAGAGCGAGAAAAACATCAAAGCTATTTTTGACCGCTATCGCGCTGTCGCTAAGAATTCCAAGAAAGTTCCTATCCTTCTTTTCAATGAGGCAGATGCTGTCATCGGTAAACGAAAGGAAGGTGCTGAGCGTTCTGTTGACAAGATGGAGAACTCCATCCAGAACATCATTCTACAAGAGATGGAAACGCTGGACGGTATTATGATCGCAACGACAAACTTGGTACAGAACATGGATGATGCCTTCGAGCGACGCTTCCTCTACAAGGTGAAATTTGAAAAACCCGAATTGGCTCAGCGCACCAAAATATGGCAGTCTATGCTGCCGGAACTCTCAGAAAAGACCGCTGAGAAACTGGCCTCTGCCTATGATTTTAGCGGAGGACAGATTGAGAATATTACCCGTAAGTGTGATATAGAGAGTATTCTTTATGGGAATGATTATGTGACCGATGAGAAAATTGAGCAATACTGCCGCGAAGAGAAAATTGTGAAGAAAGGCGGAGCACGTATAGGTTTTATATAAAGAAGCAGCAAAATGATTACATTTAGAAAGGTTAGAGAAGATGATTTAGAACTCAACTCCAAAATAGAGGATCTGAACATAAAGGTATTCCCTTCAACAGAGACTACCTCAGACTTACATATCTTGGAGAATTATTACAAGGGAGCATCCGTAGACTTCATCGCCATCGAGGATGATGGCAAGTTTATGGGATACGCTTATATGATAAATTTTTTCCAAGGCTCTTTTATCTATTATCTGGCCATAGAACCAGAGTACCAGAATAAAGGTTATGGAACTGCCCTACTGAAGCATCTGCGGGAGATTCAAGGCAATCGCCCCATAGCCCTGACCATCTTTACACCTCAGCCGGACAACGATGACTATGAGGAATGTCTCAGAAGAAAGTGGTTTTATGTCAGAAACGGCTATGTAGATCAGAAGATACCCTATCCAAGCGAAGAGTCCCATCGCTATGACATCTATATGAATGGGGACGGCATCAGTTACATCGAGCTGATGGCCATGCTAAACAAAGTAAATATGTTCTTCAACGTACTAATCTGTATAGGAAGGCATCACTTGGGAGATCCTGCATAAGAATAAAGTGTTAAAATCAAAACTTTTCCCGACCTACGCAAAAAGATTTCGTTCTTTATTTGTACCTTTGCAGCCGAATTTTAAAGAATCCTACAAGGAATGAGACTATTTGTACATACACAGCCGACATTCGTTCAGAGCTATCGACGCTTTGAACGGGATGCTTATGTGCAGCAATTTTGCACACCAGCAGTCGGTGTAGGATTCCCACGACATCAAGAGCATAGTTATTGCTATCGGGCATCGTAAGAGCCAGAGATAGGAGAAAGAGCAACTGATAGTTGGCAATCCGAACCGCAGAGAGGATTACCAACTATTATTTTTTCACGTATTAGAATGAACATACAGCTATGCCTGCGAATAAGAATGCCTTGATAAGGTACAAAACGATAAACAACTGTTTGAGAAACAGATACAGAAGATGGACGCTTGACGACCTCGTGAATGCCTGCTGCGATGCGCTCTACGACATGGAGGGCATCACCAAGGGTGTTTGCTCCAGGACCGTACAGATGGATATACAGATCATGAGGTCTGACAAGCTGGGCTACAATGCCCCTATAGAGGTATACGACAGGATATACTACAGATATGCAGATCCTAACTACTCCATCACTGAGATGCCTTTGTCTGTTGATGACTGCAAGCTGATAAAAGAGGCTATCGCCTTGCTTGGGAAAAAGGAGGATGCAGATAAGGCAAGGACTTTGAAAGTATTGAAGAAGGTTGAGAACAGACTTGTGTCTATTCTGAACTTCGCATAAGAAAGGCTTCTTTTCAAGTTGTATTCTTGGGAAGAAGCCTTTTTGTCTGGATAGCGAGACTCGAACTCACTCCACAAACTCCCAAAGTTCGGATGCTACCATTAAACACCATATCCAGTTTATAATGTAGTCGGTACGAGGATCGAACTCGTGTGGACAGATTGAAAATCTGTAATCCTGACCTATTAGATGAACCGACCATCTTGGGAGTTTGACAGGATTCGAACCTGCGTAAACAAGAGCCACAACCTTGCGCCTGAACCTCTCGGCCACAAACTCCATATAGTTGCCCCAGAAGGAGTCGAACCTTCACTAGCAGAGCCAAAACCTGCTGTGCTGCCGTTATACCATAGGGCTGTCAATCGTTGGGGTGGTAGGACTCGAACCTACGAAGCCGAAAGGCGGCAGATTTACAGTCTGCTCTCGTTGCCGCTGGAGAACACCCCAATATTGAGTGGAGCCTCGTGGAGTTGAACCACGTTCTCAGGATTTTCAGTCCTGCGCATACACCAAGTCTGCCAAAGCTCCCTGACTTGTTGCCCCAGATGGATTCGAACCACCACCTCCAGATCCAGAATCTGACGTGCTAACCATTACACCATAGGGCAGTAACTGTGACTCGTGAGAGACTCGAACTCCCGACCCTGACGTTCGTAGCGTCATGCTCTAATCCAACTGAGCTAACGAGCCAAATTTTGCTTCCTTAATGATTTCGTGTGCAAAGGTACAATAGCCAAATGAAGCCTTTTTTCGTAGCAAAGAAAAAAAGCTCATTTTAACTGAAAAAAAACTTTTCGGAGTAATTTTGGGCCAAAAAATACACTTTTCAAATTCTACGCCCAAAACGGAAAAAAGAGAGATTAATAAAGGTTGCCACGTTAATGAAGCAACCTCTTAGACTTTGTACCAAACACCAATTAAAATGGGTATTCGAATCCGTGAGACTCGTAATAGTCTTTGAAGTAATTATCGAACCCCCTCTCTTCGTAGTACTCGTAATTTCTTATCTTTGAATTTGTGGGAGCAGTATACTTGCTGAAGTCAAACTTGGCCCTACAGCTAAGAACATCACCTCCAGTCTGCAAGTCTGCACCCCAGGCTATCATAATATCCCAGAGAACACCTTCTGACTGACTATCGGTATAATCCCAATCAAAATGTACAAATTCTCCTGTTTCATAAAAATGCTTCAAGATGGCGAGGAAAACCCAGCTGTAATGCTTATTCCATAGATGATTAAACCAAAGTGCAGCTGACCCTTTCCCAAGGTCACGCTCAAAACATGCAAAGAATTCGTCATCGCTCATCGTGACAGTCTTAAGCCACGGAAACTTCTTGCTTTCTTCATCGTAATAAGCCTGCTCTTCAGCAGTCATATCTCTAAAAATCTTGCCCATATCACACGTATAAAAGTTATCAAAGCATCAATTGAGTTCGCCCTTGTTACGCTTGGGCTTGTGACGGATGTCCATGTCGGCCATGCCGGTGGGCATCGAGCCGTTGGCAACACCTTGCTCGCCACCAATCAAGCCCCAGTAGAACACTTCGGCAGCAGCCTTGTCGTCAGCGGCAGTAACAATATCATTGGCCAACTTGTCGCCCATCAGCGACTTCTTGGCGGCCTGATAGACCATCTTCGCATTATCGCGCGAACTGATCATACCCTTGCGGTTCACGTTTTTGCCAGGCATCATCATGGCAAACAGACCTGTCATGAACACACCGAAGGCCGTTTCTTCTTTCTCACGGCAAAAGCGCAGCGTATCGCCAGTGGCCAGCTTTTCCACCACATCAACGAAGTTCCTTCGCAACTCTACTACGTGCTCCTCGCCCTTTGCACATTCCTCGTCGCTCACGTACATCCGCTTGGGCTTCTTCGTCCAAGGCATTGGCCCGTCGGCCTCACGCAGTCTGGTACGCTCTGCGCTGACATTCAGCACCGTCTCATGACGATTCATGGCATTCACAAAACGGAGGTTTTTGCGTTCGTCCTTGCCCAGCCACTTCATCAAGTCCTTGGCCGGGGTGTTAAAGAAGTATAGTCCGAACAGCGTTGCGTAGGCCGTCTGCAGGATGTCCTCTTCCCACTCTTCGTAGGGAACATTATCGGGCCACTCAAAGCTTTCGTCAAGTCCCTTCTCAACGGCATTCTTCGCTGGAGTGCGGAAGCGGATGAGTTCGAGCAGGTTGATGTCTGGATCTTTCTTGTAAAGCTCGATGGGGTTCGTGAACTCCTCATCGGAGAGCGTTTCAAGTTCTTCGGCAAAACGGCTCAGGCACCACGAGATAAACCTGAAGAGATTGTTCTCTCCGTCGGGTTTGGTACATTGCTCAGCCAGTATGTGATACTCGCTAATCATGTGTATCAATACGAATGTAATTCTTGCCTCGCGGTCGCTTATTTTGGCGGCTGCATTTACCTGGCGCTTCATTTCAGCCAGTACTTCTTTATTTTGATAGTCCTTAATCATGCTTTAGAAAATATATTCTGATTCGTCAGTCTGAGGTGTATCAGCTTCCATAAACATCACGAAATAGACGGGCATATACGTCACTTTGCCTTCTTGATAGACCTTGCGCTCATTGGAAATGACAGTGGCTGCAAGGACATTGTACTCAGGAACTTTCAGAAGATTGTTGAGAGCACTGTGTTCGGTGTAGTCCTTGCCCGACTTGACTTCAATCGGGTGGGCGCTCATCGTGGTGTGGTTGTCAACCAGATAGTCAACCTCGCCCTGCTTGCGATTGTCGTAATAGTAGAGCTTATGCCCATGTGCGCGAAGTTCCTGGGCTACTACATTCTCATAGACGGAACCGAGATTGATGCTCCGGATATCGTCGAGAACTGGACGGATGTTGTTGCGATAGAGTATGCCAGTAAGGAGGCCCACATCGTTCAGATAGAGCTTCAGCAGATTCTTTTGGAGTGACTCACTCAGCGGGAAATGAGGGTTGGAGATGGCATTGACGGCCAAGGATATACCTGATGATATCAGGTACTCGAACTCTTCCTTGTACTGGTCGAAGCGGTCGCCCTTCTTGTCACGGATTTTTTGAACCACCACACGCTTCTTCTTGTTTTCCATCTGCGAGGGAATCATCTCGTAGATACGGCGTATAAGCAGCTTCTTATTGTGCTCCTTCTCGTACTTGGAAGCATCGCTGGCATAAAGGCTACAAATGCCATCCTGTACCTCGCGCACCTTCACAATGTTATGCGTTTCGAGGTAGGTGTTGACGGCATCGGGCAGACCGCCTACCAGCAGGTAGCGACGGAACAGGTCGAGTACATGGTTATGGTGCTCTTCCGAAAGGCTCTGGCGATTCTCGTAGGACTTGCGAAGCATGTCAATAGCCTCCATGCCGAAGCCGTTGGCAATCAGGAACTCCTCGAAATCGAGCTGGAACATATCCTTGATGGTGATGCTGCCCACTGGAATGGAGGTGGTGTCTTTCAGGGTGATGCCCAACAGACTGCCACTGGCGATAAAGCGGTAGCGGTTATCCTCACGCAGGAACTTCAGCATGGTGAGGTACTGCGGATAGTGCTGAATCTCGTCGAGGAACACCAGTGTATCATCGCGATTGTTGAGCTTGTTGCCTGCCACCATGCTAAGGGTCAGGTAGAAGTCCTCTTTCTTGTGGATGTTCTTGAAGAGCTGCTCACCCTCGTCATCCTCCACGAAGTTGATTTCCACGAAGTTTGGGTACAGACGTGTACCCACTTCACGAATACTGAACGACTTGCCTATCTGGCGGGCTCCCTCCAGTATCAGAATCTTGTCATTATCGGACTTCAGATAGTCCTCGATGTACGATGTAATCTTCCTGTACAGCATGGCAATTTACACTTTTCAATAACTTTTGGCAGTCAAAAACTACACTTTTCAATAAAATTTAGTGCTGCAAAATTACACTTTTCAATCAAAACTACCAAACAAATCGGGAAAAAAGTGCGAAAATAATATCAAGAAAGGAGCGCGAGAGCCTGCTTGATGCCGTCCATCAGGGCCTGGTCGTAGGACTTGCGGGGATGGGTATCACGGCTTAACCCATCGGAAAGCCGGATGAGACGGCAATAATAGTCGCCCGTGTTCTGGAAGAAAGTATCGCGGCTGACCAATAATTCGAGGTGCTTCTTCCGGCGCAGCCAGTCCTGGACGGCTGACAAAGTCGGTGCTGCATAGCATCTGGCACCGCGACCGCGCGTTTGCTTGGGGGCATTGTAATCTTTCAGTTCCAGGGTGTCGCCTTCGGCATTCTGTAACTGGCCATCCACATTATAGTAAGATAAAGTGGGTTCCTTGAATCCCAACTTCCACAGCTGTCGTGCCATGACCTTATCTACTACTATCTGCTTGAGCATACTGATACTAATTGCGTGCAAAGGTACGAATAAATTTTGAAATAGCGGTATTCTATGGCATCTTTGATGCAATTTAACGCGATTTACGTTGTGCTGCATCTTGACCGCCTGACATCTCGCAGTTTTTTCCTGTCAGGGTTATTCGGTTCTTAACACCTTTACGGGTGCAAAGTTAGCAGAATGCGCAATCCACCAATAACCAGTCGCTGGCTCCTTATCCAGAGGAATTTTTCGCAGCAGGCTTCCCAAATGCGCGTATTTGGGTATTCTGCGAAAAATTGCACTGGATTTCTTGGATTTGATTGCTTGACCATTCCGCACTTTCAGCACCAGTAAAGGTTAAACCGCGATAACGCAGACAATGAATTAAAAAAAAAGACACATCACCCAACACGGATGGTGTGCCTTTGCTTTAATGGATATGAGTTACTTGACAGCTTCCTTTCTGTCCTTGTTCAACTTCTCCACAATCTCCTGAGGGCTCTTCTTCTTTTGGACAACAGAATCAAGAGAGATTATAACATCACGATATTTCGGGTCGGACATCAGAACTGGCTTGATGATGCCATATTCAATGACATGAGATTCCAAATCATCGTATTCTACGCACTTGACAATAGCGAACAAAATTGCACAGAAACACGATACGT
>OBLI01000770.1_pt1 | contig 33463 bp, 27 predicted proteins | sample 1519701 | NCBI WGS metagenome assembly OBLI01 (sample SAMEA3663005, study PRJEB22513) | pig gut metagenome | biome: pig gut; feature: pig-associated habitat; material: faeces | place: France | collected 2012 | reverse complement strand
ATTTCTAACGTATTCCCGTTCGGGAACAAGCAGGAAAGGACATTTCTAACGTATTCCCGTTCGGGAACAAGCAGGAAAGGCTATTTCTAACATGCCGCCCGGATGTGGTTTGATGAATCGCTTCCCTTATTAGGCATTGAGCTGAGCTAATCGGCTTAGTATAACAAAAGAGCTCCCGAAGATTGGATCAGATCCTCTTCGGGAGCTCATGTTTTAGGTATATCCGCCAGCTTCTGAAACACTGAGTTTTGTGCCGCCCACGGCAATCGCTTTATTGTTTCCATGTTCTTCAATACATATATAAGGTGCGTAAAAGAACGAAATTTCCGGCATTTTGCCAAATGGAAGGTGAAGAAAAGACCGCATAGCTGTGGCGAAGTTGCTCAATTTTCCACCGTTACGCAGTTTCTTTATTCCACCTCAAACCGCTCGGGGATCTCATCCATGATGCGGAAGAGGTCGGCGACAGTTTCGGCACGGAGCATCGCCACACGGGTCTGCTTGAAATCGCTGATGCCTTTGAAGAGGGAGGTGGCGGCGAGGTGACGGCGGATGTGCAGGATGCCTCGGCGCTCGTCGAGTCGCTCCACGCTTTGCAGTACTTGCTGCTTGAGGATGTCGAGATACCAAGTGAAAGGTTCCTTGGGAAGGAGTTGGCCGGTGGTCAGGTAGTGCTTCACCTCGCGGAAGACCCAGGGGCGGCCGATGCTGCCTCGCCCGATCATCACGCCATCCACGCCGGTCTCGTCGAAACGCTGCTGGCATTGCTCGGCGGTTACCACGTCGCCATTGCCAATGATGGGGATCGTCATGCGGGGATTCTGCTTCACGGCGCGGATGAGTGTCCAGTCGGCCTCACCGGTGTACATCTGCGCCCGGGTGCGGCCATGGATGGAGAGGGCCGCGATGCCGCAATCCTGCAACTGCTCCGCCAGCTCGACGATGATGCGATGATCGGCATCCCAACCTAAGCGGGTCTTGACCGTGACCGGCAGTTTGACCGCCTTCACCACCTCGCGGGTGATCTCCAGCATGAGGGGGATGTTGCGCAACATGCCCGCACCGGCTCCTTTGCCTGCCACCTTCTTCACCGGGCAGCCGAAGTTGATGTCCAACACGTCGGGATGTGCCTCCTCGCAGATCTGGGCGGCCTCCACCATTGGGCCTACCTCCTTGCCATAGATCTGGATCGCCACGGGACGCTCCTCGTCGGAGACATCGAGCTTTTGCTGCGTCTTGCTCACGTTGCGGATCAAGGCGTCTGCCGAGACGAACTCCGTATAGACCATATCCGCTCCGAAGCGTTTGCACATCAAGCGAAAAGCGATGTCGGTCACATCCTCCATCGGCGCCAAAAGCACGGGGCGCTCCCCTAAATCAATCGTACCAATCTTCATACCTTGCTGTTATCTAACGATCATACTCTTTTTTCAAGGCGGCAAAGGTATTAAATATTATTTGTACCTTCGCGCTCGTCATCTTTTAAATATACTACATTGAACGAGAAAGATTTTGAGATCATGGCACCGGTCGGCTCCTATGAGTCATTGATGGCCGCCATACAGGGCGGAGCCGACTCGATCTATTTCGGTATCGAGGGTTTGAACATGCGTGCTCGCTCGTCGAACAACTTCACGACGGAGGATTTGCGCCGCATCGCCTCTATTTGCCAAGAACATGGCTTGAAAAGTTACCTGACAGTGAACACCGTGATTTACGGAGAAGACCTGCCGTTGATGCGCACGATTATCGACGCAGCGAAGGAGGCGGGTATCTCAGCGATTATCGCTGCCGACGTGGCTGCGATGAGCTATGCCAACCAGATCGGACAGGAGGTGCATCTCTCTACCCAATTAAATATCTCCAACGCCGAGGCGTTGAAATTCTATGCCCGCTTTGCGGATGTGGTCGTGCTGGCGCGCGAGTTGAACCTGAAGCAGGTGCACGAGATCTATACCGAGATTCAGCAACAGCAGATCAAGGGACCGAAGGGCGAGTTGATCCGCATTGAGATGTTTGCGCACGGTGCGCTCTGCATGGCGGTATCGGGCAAATGCTATTTGAGCCTGCATGAGATGAATGCCTCTGCCAATCGGGGTGCCTGCATGCAGATCTGTCGCCGAGCCTACACGGTGCGCGACAAGGAGAGCCAGATCGAGTTAGATGTGGATAACCAATATATCATGTCGCCCAAGGATTTGAAGACGATCCATTTCATGAACAAGATGATGGATGCGGGCGTGAGGGTCTTCAAGTTGGAGGGACGTGCCCGCGGACCGGAGTATGTGCGCACCGTGACCGCTTGCTACAAGGAGGCGGTGCAGGCCTATTGCGCCGGTAGCTTCACGGAGGAGAAGGTGGCCGCTTGGGACGAGCGCCTGCGTACGGTCTTCAACCGCGGCTTCTGGGATGGCTATTACTTGGGGCAACGGTTGGGCGAATGGAGCAGCAAGTATGGCTCTGGTGCAACCCGCAAGAAGGTCTATTTGGCAAAGGGTATCAAGTATTTCAGCGGATTGGGCGTGGCTGAGTTTGAGATGGAGTGTGGCTCGCTGAAGGTGGGCGACGAGATCCTGATCACGGGTCCGACGACTGGTGCGGTGATGCAGACGGTGGAGGAGATCCGTGTGGCGTTGAAGCCGGTGGAGGAGACGGTCAAGGGGCAACGCTTCTCGATCAAGGTGGCGGAGAAGATCCGTCCGTCCGATCGCCTTTATAAGATGGAAAAAGTAGAACTCGAACAACAGTTTACATAAATGAAAACATATCTCTTTACATTGGAAGACAAGGTGCGCGACTATGAGTGCGACCTGCAAGGGGTAGTGAATAACGCCAACTATCAGCACTACATGGAGCATGCGCGCCATGAGTTCTTGGAGTATTTGGGCGAGAATTTTGGGGCGATGCATGAGCAGGGCATCGATGCTTTTGTCGCTCGGGTAGATATTCAGTACAAACATTCGTTGCGCAGTGGGGATCGGTATCGCTCCTGCCTCAATGTTTATAAGAAGGGGGTGAAGTTGGTCTTCGAGCAGGACATCTATCGCCTGTCGGATATGACCTTGGCGGCGAAGGGAACGGTGGAGTCGGTGGTCGTGCAGGATGGCCGGTTGACCCGAGGTGAATATTTTGACGGCCTGTTGGCGCGTATTGAGGCACGTAAACAGCGCGAATAGCATGACAGACCAACGACTTTACCAAATCGGCTTAACTATGGTGGAGGGTGTCGGTGACATCCTCGCACGTCAGCTGTTAGAAACCTTTGGGGATGCGGAAAGCATTTTCCACCTGTCTCGAGCAGCGTTGGCGAAAGTGCCTGGCATCGGCAGCACGCTGATCGCCCGTCTTCAAGATCCGGAGGTGTTGCGGAGGGCCGAAAAGGAGCTTCGCTTCATTGAAGACAATCGCATTTACCTTTATTATATAGGTGATCCCAACTATCCGGCCCGTCTCAGGGAATGCGCAGACGCACCGATCCTTTTCTATTTCAAGGGAGAGACCGATCTGAATGCGGCACATGTGCTCAGCATAGTGGGCACTCGCCATGCCACGCCCTACGGCATGGAACTGACCGAGTCGCTCCTCGCTGAGCTGGCTTCTCGCTATCCCGATCTGTTGGTGGTTAGCGGTTTGGCGTATGGCATCGACATCTGTGCGCATCGGGCAGCCGTGCGGCAGGGCTTGCCTACGGTGGCCGTTTTGGCGCATGGCTTGGATCGGATCTACCCCGCCATCCATCGGCAGACCGCCGTGGAGATGCTGAAGCGGGGTGGTCTGTTGACTGATTTCCCCACGGGCACCAATCCCGATCGGCCCAATTTCGTGCGGCGAAACCGCATCGTGGCGGGTTTGGCAGAGGCTACCTTGGTGGTGGAATCGGCAGAAAAGGGCGGGTCGCTCATCACCGCAGACTTGGCTTGCTCCTACGGACGGGAGGTGTTTGCCTTTCCAGGGCGAGTGAACGATCGCTATTCCGCGGGATGCAACAGCTTGATTCGACAAAACAAAGCGGCCCTGATCACGGATGCCGCCTCGTTGGTGGAGGCTTTGCGTTGGGATGTACGGGAGCCTTCTCGCTCCCTGCCGCAACAGACGCAACTCCTTTTCCCGGAAGGCGAGGAGAATGGGCGCATCCTCCACTGGTTAGGGCAGCACGGGAAAGCGCACATCAACGAGATCGCCTTGGCGATGGACATTCCCGTCAGCCAGTTGGCTCCGCTTCTTTTCGAGTTGGAGATGAATGGGCAGATCAAGTCGCTTCCCGGCGGCATGTATCAGCTGGTTTAGTGGCTTGCAGGTATGCTTTTCCCCTCGCTTTGTTGCATGGTTTGCGTAATTTGTACAAAAAAATCCTCTCTTTTTTTGGCAGAAATATAGAAATCACTACTTTTGCGGCCAATCGAACCATGGGGCTGACCGGTTTTGACAGCGGGTAGAAGTGGTTTGTAAGCATGTAGTGCGTGGTTGGCTTGCACTTAAATCTCAGACAACGAACAATTAACTGGCGAAAATTCTTACGCTCTCGCTGCTTAATCGAAGCATAGTAGATTGAAGCTTAATCCCTGCAAAAGTTGCGGGGACGTGACATCACCCGGATGCTGTGGCTCCGAAGCGTTCCGAACCGGTGGTGCAGCAATATCGGAGATAGCTTGAGGGAGGCCTCGGCGCTCAGGCGAAATTTTAGAGGATAAGGGATAGGTGGGTGGCTTCGGTCTTGCTTCTCCCCGACAATGAAGGCGAAGATAAACATGTAGAAAGCAGATTAGTTCCTCGTTTGGACGAGAGTTCGAATCTCTCCAGCTCCACCAATACGAATGAAAGGTCAGGTATCTTAGGACACTTGGCCTTTTGTTGGATTTAGATAAACACTATTAATTTACATTATATCATGAAAAGGATTCTCAGTATTTTAGGCTTGGCCTTGCTGGCCATGAATGCATGGGCACAGCAGGCCCTGTTTAGTGGTAATGACATCGTCTCTCCCGAGGTGCATCCGGATGGCACCGTAACGTTCCGGCTCTATGCGCCCAAGGCCGTGAAGGTGGAGTTGACAGGTGATTTCCTTCCGCAGATGAAGGTGAAGAGCCCGATGGGTGAGGTGGAGCAGCCCGGCTACGTCACGTTGAAAGAGGAGAAGGGCGGTCTCTGGACCTATACCTCCGAGAAATTGGCGGATGAGCTCTATTCCTACAAGTTCCGTGTGGATGGTATGGACTATCTGGATCCCTCCAACGTCTATATGTGTCGCGACATAGCCTCCTATACCAACATCTTTATCGTAACCCATGAGAAGGGTGACAAGGGTGATCTCTACAGTGTCAATGAGGTGCCTCATGGCAATGTCTCTAAAGTGTGGTATGACAGCCCTACGTTGCAGACAAAGCGCAGAATGACCGTTTATACACCGGCTGGTTATGAGAAGGGTGGTCGCTACCCGGTGCTCTATTTGCTGCATGGCGCAGGTGGTGATGAGGATGCTTGGACGACCTTGGGACGTGCCGCACAGATTATGGATAACCTGATCGCCGCAGGTAAGGTGAAACCGATGATCGTGGTGATGACCAATGGTAACGCCAACTGTCAAGCCGCTCCGGGCGAGTGGTCGAAGGGCATGTATAAGCCTTCGTTCATGGGCCATGCGACCTCAAAGCCTGTGGCTTCCATGGAAGAGAGCTTCCCCGATGTGGTGAACTATGTGGACAAGAACTATCGTACATTGAAAGGCAAAAAGAATCGGGCGATCTGTGGCCTCTCCATGGGTGGTGGACACTCTTTCGCGATCAGCAAGCTCTATCCGGACATGTTTGACTATGTGGGTCTTTTCTCAGCCGCTATTTTCTTGAAGGGTAGCAATGATCCACAGCAGACCGCTTTGGATAAGATGAACAGCGATCCAGAGTTTGGCCAGCAGATGGCGGCACTCTTCGGTGCTCATCCGCAACTCTATTGGATTGCGATTGGTAAGACCGACTTCCTCTATCAGTCGAATGCCGACTACCGTAAGTATCTTGATTCAAAAGGATATAAATACGAGTATTTAGAGACTGACGGCGGTCACATCTGGCGTAACTGGCGTATCTACTTGACGCTCTTCTCGCAGAAGATCTTCAAGTAATCATGCGATAACTGATTGGAGAGGCTGAACATTCGGGATGAAGGGTGTGGATCCCTGACGAATGTTTAGCCTCTTTTTATTGTGTCTTGATGGCAATGCTATTCCCCTTGCGTGTGCAGATCAAGCAATAGCGGTGGAGCTTGCGGGTGGTGAAATTGAAAACCATGTTGGGATTGAAATGTTCCCCGTTGAGGCGTGTCTCGAAATGGAGATGAGCGGTGGTCGCACGTCCTGTGCGTCCTGTGAGCGCAATCGGTTGTCCCGCTTTGACACGATCGCCCGGTTTCACCAAGTTCTTGGAGTTATGACTGTAAGCTGTTTCCAAGCCATTGTAATGGCGGATCACGATCAAGTTGCCATAGGCGGCGTAGGGCTTGGCCATCCGCACAAGGCCGTCGAATGCAGCCACGATTGTATCGTTGGGCTTCGTCTTGATATCCACGCCGGAATGGTGTCTGCGTCGGCCTCCGTAAGATGAGATGACCTTGCCGCCTGGCAGGGGAAAGGCATACTCCTCTTCCGGAATCAAAGAGAGGTCGATGATTTCGGTGTTACTCTCCGCAAACCGTTTCGCATCTTTCACGCCAATATGATTGCGTTCTCGGTCGCTCAACTGTTCGGTGATGGGCTTGCGAGGAGCATGTGCGGTTTCCACCGCTGGAGGAGCTGGCAGGAGCCACTCGAAATTCTCACAAGGTAAAGGGATATTTTGTTTCGGAAAGGTGGTGGTGGTCTCCGCTGAAGGAGACGCGGGCAGGTTGTTTTGTACCCCGCAAGACACCAGTAGCATCCCTACAAAAAAGAGGACGATCAGTTTATCTGTTATTTCGATTTTTTTCATTGCCCGGCAAAATTAGCTAAAAATATGCCTTAACGAGTTTATTGAACTGCATTTTTATACTAATTTTGGCCCCATAAGCATTTTTACCATGAAAAGGTTCTCTATCATTTTTACCTATTTAAGTTGCTGCTGGCTGCTGCTAAGTTGCGCCGGAGGAGGTGAAGGAACACGCGTGTTGAAATTAGCACACGGCCTACCGCCCAGTCATTCTGTGCATAAGGGATTGGTCTATATGGGCGAGCGATTGCGGGAGCTATCCGGTGGAAAGCTGACCGTTGATATTTATTCCTCTGCGCAGTTGGGGTCGGAAAATCAATGTATCGAGTTGCTCCAGATAGGCAGCTTAGACATCACGAAGGTCAACTCTGCCGCTTTGGAGGGCTTCGCCGATCCGTTTAAAGTGTTTGGTATTCCCTATCTGTTTCGTTCCCGCGAACAATTCTTCCACGTGTTGGATGGCCCAGTCGGGGAGCGCATCTTAGCTTCTACCATTCCCTATTGGTTCCGTGGGTTGGCCTATTTTGATTCCGGTGCCCGCAGCTTTTACACGGTGAATAAACCAATTCGTCGCCCGGAGGATTTGAAAGGAGTGAAGATTCGTGTGCAAAAGAGTCCGATTGCTGTGGAGATGATGAAGACCTTCGGGGGATCCGCTACCCCCGTGGATTGGGGTGAGCTTTATACCGCTTTGCAAAGTAACGTGGTGGATGGTGCGGAGAATAACACCCCTTCCGTCACGACCGCCTTTCACCATGAGGTGGTGAAGTATTACACGGCTAATGAGCACACCATGTGTCCTGATGTGATTATCATCAGCTTGGCTACTTGGAACAAGTTAAGCGAGCAAGAGCGCAGTTGGCTGCGTACCGCTGCGGAGGAGGCTGCTCACTATCAACGTAAACTATGGGCGGAACAGGAGCAAGCCTCTATGCAGGAGATGCAGGAGAAGGGCATGGAGATTATCTATCCGGATAAACAGCCCTTCATTGATGCGGCGCAACCGATGCTGGAGAAATACCGGAAAGATCCCCTTTTTAAGGAACTAATCAAAGATATAGAGCAAACAAAATGAGAAAACTGATAGACAAAGGATTGGAACTGCTGCTGATGGGGCTGATGGCCTTCTTGGTGGTGGATGTGTTATGGCAAGTGCTCAGCCGTTATGTGTTGGCCTCTCCCAGCTCATTCACGGATGAGGTCGCCGGATTTCTTTTGATTTGGGTAGGCCTGCTGGGGGCAGCCTATGTGTCCGGACGAGAAGAACATTTGGCGATCGACCTCTTGGTGAGACGGGCGAGCAAGCAAGGACAGTATCGGCTGCGACAGGTAGCTTATGGCGTCATCTGCCTCTTTGCGTTGGCGGTATTGGTAGGTGGAGGCAGTTGGCTGGTTTACACCCGCTTCCATTTGGGCGTCACCTCCGCCTCCTTAGAGATTAATTTAGGATATGTCTATCTGGCACTTCCGCTCAGTGGTCTGCTTACCGCCTATTATGCCGTGGATAGCTTTTTCAAAATGTCTAACAAAGAGTCAAAGAAGTAATTCAACATTATGGATATCATCGGAATTGTGGTATTGGTGGTCAGCTTTTTCTTTTTGCTGATCGTGGGTGTGCCCATTGCGTATAGTATTGGTGTGGCTGGTGTATTGACCATGTTGGTGCATATAGATTCGCTTCCGGCACTGACAACCTATGCCCTGCGTATGGCTTCGGGATTGGATAGCTTTGCGCTGTTGGCGATTCCCTTCTTTATCTTGGCGGGAAACATCATGAATCGTGGAGGAATCGCCTTGCGACTGATTGATTTCGCCAAGGTGTTGGTCGGTCGTTTGCCTGGCGGTTTGGCGGTGGTCAATGTGGTGGCCAATATGCTTTTCGGGGCGATTAGTGGGTCAGCAGCCGCTGCCGCTTCGGCTATCGGCAGCATTATGACTCCTGAGATGCGCAAGGCTGGTTACGATCCTCATTTCAGTGCCGCAGTAAACATCTCATCCGCCACGACGGGCATGACCATTCCTCCCAGCAATGTGTTGATTGTCTATTCCTTGGCGAGTGGGGGAGTCTCTGTCTCTGCTCTCTTTATGGCCGGTTATCTGCCGGGTATCTTGACCGGTATTGCCCTCATGATTGTAGCGGCACTATTTGCGGCGAAGGCAGGTTATCCGGTGGGTGAGCGAGTACCTTTTAAGGAGGCGATCCGTTATTTCTTCCGGGCGGTACCCAGCTTGATGCTGTTGGTGATCGTGATTGGTGGCATTTTGGTGGGATGGTTCACGGCGACAGAGGCTTCGGCGATTGCAGCGCTGTATGCGCTGTTGCTTTCTTTCTTTTACAAAGAATTAACCTGGAAAGATCTGCCGGAGGTGTTGCTTCGTTCGGCTCGTACGACGGCGATTGTCCTCCTTTTGGTGGCAACTTGTACTGGCCTATCCTGGATCATGAGTTATGAGAATATCCCGCAAACGGTTAGTCGCTTGTTGTTAGCTATTAGTGATAATCCGGTTGTAATCTTGCTTTTGATTAACGTGATACTGTTGGCGGTGGGCATTTTTATGGATATGACACCGGCCGTATTGATTTTCACGCCGATCTTTTTACCGATCGCCACGCAACAGTTGGGCATGGATCCTGTGCATTTTGGTATCATGATGGTACTCAATTTGTGCGTGGGTCTGTGTACTCCTCCGGTAGGCTCTGTGCTCTTTATTGGTTGCAGTGTGGCGGGTGTGCGGATTGATCAAGTCATTCGGCCATTAGTTCCGCTCTTTGTGGCGATGGTAGTGGTGCTATTGATGGTGGCTTTCCTGCCCGATCTCAGTCTGTTGATCCCTCGTCTATTCGGATTATAATGGTTATATAAAAGCCTCCTTTCAATTTGAGAGGAGGCTTTTGTGTTTTTAAGTAGGATTATAACTCGCGGATCCAGATGTTACGGAAGCTAATTGGTTCGCTGGGATCACCATGGCTCTGCAGGATGATCGGGCCAGCACCGTGCTGCTTCACCTGCGGGAAACCAATCCACTCCGTTGTACCGAGGATCGTGGTGTGGTTCTGCAGGATTACACCATTGTGAATCACTGTGACAGTCGGGTTGGTACGGTAAGAACCGTCAGCTTTGAATGTTGGAGCGGTGTAGATGATGTCATACACGTTCCACTCACCCGGTTTACGCATAGCGTTGGCCAAGGGGCGAGACTGTTTGTAGATAGAGCCGGTCTGACCGTTGGTGTAAGTCGGGTTGTTGTAGCAATCCAATACCTGTACCTCATACATGCCCTGCAAGAAGACGCCAGAGTTACCTCTTGATTGGCTCTCGCCCGTGATGTTAGTCGGAACCTGCCACTCAATGTGTAACTGGAAGTCATTGAATTTTTGCTTGGTCTGGATGTCACCCTTCTTCTTGTTCACGGTGAAAACACCATCGTGTACGTCCCACTCTGCGGGACCACCCTTCGGGCTCTCCCAAGCGGAAAGATCCTTACCGTCAAACAAGACGATCGCATCAGAGGGAGCAGTGAAACCACCGTCGGGCAATACGGCACCCGGAGTTACTACAGGGGGAACCGGCTCATAAAACTCTGACATCTCGTGCGTGATACCTGCATAACCTGTCGGCATCTTCCACTCTTGTTTCTTTTTCTCTTGTGCGATTACGGCAACACATCCAGCCAAAGCCAGAACAGCGACTGAAATTAATTTTCTTTTCATGGTCTATTTACCTTTACTTATTGTTTATAAATGAATTGAAATAAAACGCCGCAAATATACAATTTTAATTTTGAGTATAGAATCGTGCGTTTTTTATTTTTCGTACATTCAGCTAAGCATTGTGACTGAAGAGCCGTTTCTCTGCCAATTGCTCGTATTTGGTGCCTGGGCGACCATAGTTGCAATAGGGATAGATGCTAATACCTCCACGTGGGGTAAAAACACCAGTCACTTCAATATATTTGGGATCCATCAGTCGAATGAGATCTTTCATGATGATGTTTACGCAATCCTCATGAAAGGCACCGTGACTGCGGAAGCTGAATAGGTAAAGCTTCAAACTCTTGCTCTCCACCATCTTAACATCGGGTATGTAATCAATGTAGATGGTAGCAAAATCGGGTTGCCCTGTGATAGGACAGAGGCTGGTGAACTCTGGGCAGTTGAAGCGTACCCAATAGTCATTACCCGGATGCTTGTTGGTGAATGCTTCCAGTACTTCTGGGGCATAGTCTTGTTTGTATTCGGTGTGGCCGCCTAACAGGTGCAGCTCTCCCTCTTTTTTACGATCGTCCATAACTGTTCTTAATTCGGATTTAGGAGTTAGGAATTAAAAGTCCTCATTCCTCATTTTTCATTGCGCGAAGCGCTAAATATTCTTCAAGCCCTCGTTTACGCAGGAGGCAAGCAGGGCAATGCCCACAGCCATCGGCTACGATACCGTTGTAGCAAGTCAAGGTGCGTGTACGCACCAAGTCGAATACACCCAATTCGTCCGACAGTTCCCAAACTTCACATTTGTTTCTGTTCATCAAAGGAGTATGGATGACGAACTGTTCATCCATAGCCAAGTTGAGCGTGACGTTGAGTGAGCGGATAAAGGTGTCTCGACAATCGGGATAACCACTGAAATCCGCTTCGGATACACCAGTTACTAAATGGAAGATTCCTTTTGAACGTGCCAGAATAGCGGCAAAAGTAAGGAAAACCATGTTTCGGCCCGGCACGAAGGTGTTCGGATAACTATCGGACGGTTTCTCTTGATCCATTGCGATGGCGTTGTTGGTCAACGAGCAATGGGTGTCGAGCTGACTGATGAGTGAGACATCAAGCAGCTGGAAGGGAACGTTTGCCTCCTCGGCAATCTGCCGAGCGATCTCTGTCTCTAACGCATGTTTCTGACCATAGGTGAAGCATACCGCTTCCACCCGTTTAAAGTGCTTCTTGGCCCAGAATAGGCAAGTGGTGGAATCTTGTCCACCGGAGAAGCATACCAATGCGGCATCTTGTTGTTTCATACTTTTCTTGTTTTTAATACGTGGTTTAGCAAGCACACGGAAAAGAAACCTCTTTTCAAGGCGCGAAGATAATCTTTTTTCAGGAATTCAATCGCTCGACGGCTTTTACCCCGCTTACACCCTTGATTTTCTTGGTCAAGACATTCAAGGCGGTCGTGTCACGGATCATGACGGTGAAATCTCCTTGGAAAATACCATCTACGGAATTGATATTCAGTGAGCGCAAGGTGACGTTCTGCTCTTTGCCGATCACAGAGGTGATGTTGGTCACAATGGCAATGTCATCACGACCGGTCACACGCAATGTGACGGCATAGCCGCTGTTGCCCTTGCCACTCCACTTCGCCCGGATGATGCGATAGCCGAATCGGCTGAACATCTCTTGGGCGTTGGGGCAATCCATACGGTGGACTTTGATGCCTTGCGTGGAAACAAAACCAAACACCTCATCGCCATAGATTGGGTTGCAACACTTCGCCAGTTTGTATTCGATGCCGGTCAAGTTCTTGTCGATTACCAAGACATCCTTATTGGTGGCGATCTCCTCAGCCGGTGTATTGGCAACATACTCCTCGGCGCTACGCACCTCCTGCCTTTCGCTTCCTTCTGTCTCCTTGCGGACAAATTCTACATATTCGTCGATCACTTGGTTCGGATCTAACCGCTCTTCAGCGATCTCAATGTAGAAATCGGTTACAGTTTTGAACCCTTTTTTCTTGATGTAGCGCATCAGGTTAGGTTCGTCGAACTCGATCTTGCGATTCTTAAGGCGACGAGCCAACATCTCTTTGGCAAACTCCACCGCCTTGACTGTCTCCTCTTTCAAGGCCTGCTTGATCTTGACACGAGCCTTCGAGGTGACTACGAAGTTGAGCCAGTCACGCTTCGGGCTTTGGATAGGAGAGGTAATCACAGAGACGGTATCGCCATTGTTCAACACATGTTTTATAGGTACGTTCTTCTCGTTTACCTTAGCGGAAACACATTTGCAACCCAGCTTAGTGTGGATAGCGAAGGCAAAGTCGAGCACGGTCGCTCCCTTGGCCAATTTGATCAGCTCACCGGTAGGTGTGAAGACATAGATCTCATCCTTGTAAAGATCCATCTTGAAGTCTTGCATCAGGTCGATCGGATTGTGCTCCTTGGCCTCCAGTGCGGCACGCACCGTGTTCAGGAACTCATCCAAACCGCTCTCCGCTTTGACTCCTTTATACTTCCAATGGGCAGCTAATCCTCGTTCGGCAATCTCGTCCATGCGCTTCGTGCGGATCTGCACCTCTACCCATTTATTTTGAGGGCCCATGACGGTGATGTGCAGGCTTTCGTAGCCGTTGCTTTTGGGGATCGAGATCCAGTCTTTCATCCGCTTGGGATTGGGTTGGTACATATCGGTAATGATGGAATAGACCTGCCAACATTCCGAACGCTCCTTTTCGGGAGGAGTATCTAAGACGATTCGGATGGCAAACAGGTCATAGATTCCCTCAAACTCCACCTGTTGTTTCTTCAGCTTATTATTGATGGAGTGGATGGATTTGGTACGTCCCTTGATATCGAACTTAAATCCTTCATCTGTCAATTTCTGCTTGATCGGGGCGATAAACTCAGCGATGTAGGCATCTCGGGAGCGTTTGGTCTCGTTCAGCTTCTGCTTGATAAAATCAAACTGTTTCCGATCTGTGTATTTTAGGGAGAGATCCTCCAGTTCACTTTTGATTTTGTAAAGTCCTAATCGGTGGGCCAATGGCGCATACAGATAAGCGGCCTCTGTCGCTAATCGGATGCGATCGTCTTCCGACATCTGCTTACCTAAACGCATCAAGCAGAGGCGGTCGGCTATCATCAACAAGATAACCCGCACATCCTCCGCAAAAGAGAAGAGTAAATGATGAAAATTCTCGGAATTGACCGCTGTATTGCGGGCGTAGAGGTCGGAGGTCTTCAGCAATCGCTGGATAATCAAAGTCACGTCATTGCCAAACTTCTGCTCAACTTCTTCTAAAGTGATCACTTTTTTCATCACGGGACGATAGAGCAACAATGCGATAACCGACGTGCGTTTCAATCCGATTTCCATCGTAGCAATCAGGGCGGTGTCAATATTACGCAACAAACCATTGATGCCGTTCTTGTCTCTACCATAGCAATCCAGGGCGACTACCCGTTTCATCAACTCCTTCATCTTGGGGACATCCTCCCGCTCTAAAAAGGAATAGAGATGCCTCAATAACAGCTTATACTTCGAGGCGAAAAGCTTCTTTTCTTCCGGTGTGAAAAATTCCGTCGTTTCCATGTTCATAATTAATTTGCAGCCCATTTATTGCCCAAATGCGGACAAACCTTAATAAATATGCGGTAAAAATAGTTTTTTCTGCGTAATTCGGCGAGAAAACTTCATTTTATTTTATACTTTTGCCCATGTATCGTTGGGTTACCTCCGATAATCATAAACAGATTACTTCATATAAAAACGTAATACTATGCTAAACGCAAACGATTTAGAACAGCTGAAAGCAAAAGGAATCAGCGAAAAACAGATTGAAGAGCAGTTGGCTTGCTTCGTGAAAGGTTTCCCCTATTTAGAGATTGCGGCTTCCGCTTCCGTAGATAAGGGCATCATGGTCATTGATAAAGAGGCACAGGCTTCTTACATGGAGGCTTGGGACGCTTATTTGGCAAAGAACAAGAAGATCGTGAAGTTCGTACCGGCATCCGGAGCCGCCAGTCGTATGTTTAAGAATCTGTATGAGTTCCTCTCTGCCGATTACCAAGTTCCCACCTCAGCCTTTGAGCAGAAATTCTTCAATGAGATAGAGAAGTTCGCCTTCTATAAGGCGTTGGACGAGAAGTGCGTGCAAAATACGGGTAAAGACATCCCAGCGTTGAAAGCTGCTGGTGAATATAAAGAGATTGTAGCGAACCTGCTGGAGGCAAAGGGCTTGAATTATGGCCAGTTACCGAAAGGTTTGTTGTTGTTCCATACCTATGGCGAAGGCGCACGTACAGCCATGGAGGAGCATTTGGCTGAGGGTGCGATGTATGCGAAGAATAACGCAGGAGAAGTGAATATTCATTTCACGGTTTCTCCCGAGCATCAAGCCTTGTTTGAGCAATTGGTCGCAGAGAAAGCAGGTGGATATGAGGATCAATTCTCTGTGAAATATGACGTATCGTTCAGTATCCAGAAGCCGAGCACTGACACGGTAGCGGCTGCGATGGATAACACTCCGTTCCGTGATAAGAACAACAAACTGTTGTTCCGTCCGGGTGGTCACGGTGCGTTAATCGAGAACCTGAACGACGTGGATGCCGATGTGGTTTTCATCAAGAATATTGATAATGTGGTGCCGGATAGCTTCAAGTGCGCTACGGTCATCTACAAGAAGGTGATCGCTGGTGTATTGGTTTCTTTGCAACAGAAGATTTTCCACTACCTGGAACTGATCGAGAGTGGCAAATATTCACATGAGGAGGTCGAGGAGATGATCCACTTTTTGCAGGATGACCTTTGCGTGAAGAATCCAGATACGAAACTGTTGGAGGATGCGGAGTTGATTCTCTACATCAAGGGTAAGTTAGAGCGTCCGTTGCGTGTCTGCGGTATGGTGAAGAACGTGGGTGAGCCAGGTGGTGGCCCGTTCTTGGCTGTGAATCCAGACGGTACCATCTCTTTGCAGGTGTTGGAGAGCTCACAGATTGATATGAAGGATCCGGCGAAGAAAGCGATGTTTGAGCAGGGTACTCACTTCAACCCAGTTGATTTGGTTTGCGCAGTGAAGAACCACAAGGGTGAGAAATACAACTTGCCGGAATATGTAGATAAGAACACTGGATTCATCTCCTTTAAGAGCAAAGATGGCCGTGAGTTGAAGGCATTGGAGTTGCCTGGTTTGTGGAACGGTGCGATGAGCAACTGGAACACGGTATTCGTAGAGGTACCTATCGAGACTTTCAATCCGGTGAAGACGGTCAACGACCTGCTGCGCCCGGAGCATCAATAATCGTGTTTGAGATAGTAGTCAAAATAGAATGAAGGTGTGTCGTGATGTGCGATGCACCTTCTTTTTTGTTCATCACTACACACATCGGTTCATTTTCTCAAAGCTGCGATCTTTTGAAGATTTCTTTGATTTATGCGTTCCCTGCACCTAAAAACAGCGGTTGTAACCTCATAAAACAGTCTAATCAGCCAATACATGCCTTCTTTAGTCATCTTTGCACACTCAGTTCTATCGTCCCGTTTCCTTTCGCTTTAAAACAACAGCATCTTAGGGGGCAGCCTTCACATCTGACAGCTCTGTACCTGGCATTCTCGCTGACATATCCGGATGCTGATTTCACGTGTTTGGCACCTATCCTTTGCATCCTCTGTCCTATGGGGCAGACACAAAAGTCATGTTCCTCATTGTTGTAGAAGTTTTCCGCCCTGAACGGATCCGGTTTGAATCTCGGCCGCCGTTCCATGTGGAAATAGTTGTACTTGACGAAGGCTTCCATGCCGTTTTCTGCCATGAAGCGGTAGTTTTCCTCAGAACCGTAGCCGGAGTGAATTCTATTTCCTCATTGCCTTCTGATGAATTCTCCTGGACGATGACATCGTCTATCTGTCCTAAAGGGACCTGTATCTTCTTCATCAGGCGTTCACGGTTCCGCTCAACCGTTTTTCGCCAATTGAGGAAAGTATACTTGTTGGCCTTGGACTCAATCTTTGTCCCGTCAATGTATTCCACGTTCAGGCTGATGAAGCCTTTGGAAGAGAGCAGAAGCACGACTTGGGTGAACACCTCGTCGATTTCCTTCCTCACCAGGTTGCGGAAACGATTAATGGTAATGAAGTCCGGTTTCTCATATCCAGCCAGATATAATGGATGTCACGGTGAAGAAGCTTTTCGATTTTCCGGCAGGAATAGATGTTGTTCATGTAGGCATACAGAATGACCTTGAGCATCATTCGGGGATGATAAGGGCTTCGGCCGCATTCCTTGTATAACTTCCTGAAGCTTTCAAGGTTCAGGCTTCAACCAAGGCGTTAACCATACGCACCGGATCGTTTTCCGCAAAATCCTCATCAATTCTTTGAGGAAAAAGCACTGTCTGGTTGGGATTGTAAGGACGAAAATGTATCTTTGCCATAGTGGATTTTTATGCCTAAAGATACGAAATCTTTAGGTAATAACAAAGCCCCAGCTTGTGAAAGTCGGGGCTTTGTGCATAAAAACGACCATTTTAATAGAAAAGGAGGGCCATAACATACTAAAACCGCATCTGTTTCGTTAAAACTTTTATAATTCGGAATGAAGATGCGCATCACTACAATAGGAAAAGGGAGAGCAATCTCTCTCCTGCTTTTACTCGTAGGCCTATCATTACAGGCTTTTGCGGAAGATCGAATTAAGATCTCTGGCTATGTGCGAGATGCAGACGGCAATCCTTTGGAGTTAGTCAACGTAAGGGTAAAGAATACCCTTGTTGGCTCTATGACCAACGAAAAAGGATATTACGCTTTCTCTGTCGCACTTGGCGATTCACTTTCAATTATCTACTCCTGTCTTGGATTCAATAAAGCAGAGCGTATTATCCCTGCTGCCTATGCCGATATGCGTCTGAATGTGCAAATGAACTATGCCTCTTTGGAGTTAGGTGAGGTCTCCGTGACCGCTATTCGCAAGCAGACGAGCACCATGGAGAATATCGATGCAGACCGTATTAAACTGCTTCCCGATCCTGCCGGAGGTAGCATTGAGAGTTTGGTGGTGACTTTTGCAGGTGTATCTTCCAGCAACGAGTTAAGCTCACAATACTCTGTCAGGGGCGGTAGCTATGATGAGAACATGGTGTACGTGAATGGCTTGGAGGTATTTCGCCCACTCTTGATCCGCTCCGGGCAGCAAGAGGGATTAAGTTTTGTCAACCCTGATTTAACGGAGGAGGTCAATTTCTCTGCGGGAGGTTTCGAGGCTCGTTATGGGGACAAGATGAGTTCTGTGCTCGACATTACCTACAAGAAGCCCAAGAGCTTGGAGGGCTCCGTCTCTGCCAGCCTTTTGGGAGCCAATGCCTATGTGGGAAGCTCCACGGGGAAATTCACCCAAGTGACCGGCTTACGCTTCAAGAGCAGCCGCTCCCTGTTAGGTTCTATGGAAACCGATGCGGAGTATGACCCTAAGTTCATCGACTTGCAAACCTACATGACCTATCAATTCGCCCCGAAATGGGAGATCAATTTCTTAGGAAACTTGGCGAACAACCGTTATAAATTCACCCCTTACAGCCGCGAAACCACCTTTGGCACCAGCAAAGACCCGAAGCATTTCAAGGTCTATTTTGATGGTCGAGAGCGAGATCGTTTTCAAACCCATTTTGGAGCACTCACGCTGAAACATAATCCTCGTGAGAACACGGAATTAGGTTTGCAAGCCTCCGCCTTTCGTAGCCAAGAAGAGGAGGGTTACGACATCGCCGGAGAGTATTGGTTGAGCGCAGACGGCGCCTCAAACCCCGACAGTGAAGCTTCAGCGGCTATGTCAGTGGGCCGTTATCACGAACATGCCCGCAATCGACTCAATTCCAGCGTGGTCAATGTGGGGCATTATGGCAAAGCCACACTCCATAACAACACGCTACGTTGGGGAGCTACGGTGCAATTCGAGCGGATCAACGACCAGATCAGCGAGTGGGAGAAACGGGATTCCTCCGGTTATTCACTGCCACAGGTGGAGCAACAGGTGAGCGTCTATTCCAATCTGTTCTCCGATAACGCCATCGAGAGCACCCGCCTCTCCGCTTACCTGCAAGATGCCTTCAAGTTCCGCACGAGACAGGGATTGTTTACGCTCATCGCCGGCTTACGAGGCAGCTACTGGAGCTTCAACAAAGAGTTCATTCTCAGCCCTCGTGCCTCACTCGGTTTCATTCCTAACTTCGACCAAAACCTCACGATGCGTTTCGCTACAGGTCTTTATTACCAGTCGCCATTCTATAAGGAACTTCGTCAGCAGGGATTGGATGAGCAAGGCAACCATATCACGCTCTTGAACAAAAATTTAAAATCGCAGCGAGCCCTCCACTTCATCGTGGGTGGCGACTATACCTTCAAAGCGGTGGATCGTAACTTCAAGCTGACCGCTGAGCTTTATTACAAGAAATTAGACCATTTGAACCCTTATACGGTGGACAACGTGAAGATCCGTTACTATGGCGATAACTGCGCAAAGGGCTATGCCATGGGATTGGACGTGAAGTTTTTCGGTGAGTTCGTGCCGGGTACTGACTCTTGGATCAGTTTCTCGTTGATGAAATCCGAGCAAACCATTCGAGAGACAACGAAGGCGCCCCTTCCCAATAGCCCCAGTTACAACGTCTCACTCTTTTTTCAAGACTATTTCCCCGGCTTCAAGCGGGTGAAACTCAACTTGAAGGGTGTGCTTGCTGGAGGATTGCCGCAAACCATTCCGGGGCAAGGTTATGAGGCAGGTTATTTCCGTACGCCTGCCTATAAACGAGTCGATATAGGTCTCAGCTATCAGTTGGCTGGGGGAAACGATGCCATCATGGATCGTGGTTTCTTCCGCTACCTGAAAAACATCTGGATAGGCGCAGACGTGTTCAACCTTTTCGGTATTCGTAACGTCAGCTCCTACTACTGGATTACCGACGTGTACAACGTGCAGTATGCCGTGCCCAATTATCTGACCGGAAGGCAACTCAATGCCCGCGTAATCATTGATTTTTAAGGCAACGATTGAAAAATGGGCGAAATCTTTCTCCATTCATAAAAAGTATGTACTTTTGCGCAGCTATATAACAACATTTACAAACCTTTTAAAATCATATTCATAATGGAACTTACACACATTGAACACTTAGGAATTGCAGTAAAAAGCATTGAGGCATGCTTACCGTATTATGAGGGCGTATTAGGCTTGAAGTGCTACAACATCGAGGAGGTAGCTGATCAGAAAGTGAAGACAGCGTTCTTCAAGGTAGGTCAGACGAAGATCGAGTTGCTGGAGCCGACCAGTGAGGATAGCACGATCGCTAAATTCATCGAGAAGAAGGGCGAGGGCATCCATCACATCGCATTCGCCGTACCCGATGTACAAGCTGCTTTGACAGAGGCAGAGGAGAAGGGTGTACGTTTGATCGACAAGGCTCCGCGTGGTGGCGCTGAGGGCTTAGACATCGCTTTCTTGCACCCGAAATCAACTTGCAGCGTTTTGACCGAGCTCTGTATGCCGGGTTGTGGTTGCAAGGAATAATCAGTAAATCGAACTATAAGCAGACATTTTTAACAACAAACTAAATAACAATGAGTAACCAACTTGAAAAAGTAAAAGAGCTCATCGCGCTGCGTGAACAAGCTCGTTTGGGTGGAGGAGAGAAAAGAATCGAGAAGCAACACGCTAGTGGTAAATACACCGCTCGCGAGCGTATCGCCATGTTGCTCGACGAGGGCAGTTTCGAAGAGTTCGACATGTTCGTTAAGCACCGTTGTTCAAACTTCGGTATCGAGAAGACAAAGTTCTTGGGTGACGGTATCGTAACAGGTTGCGGAACAATCGATGGTCGCTTAGTCTATATATATGCGCAAGATTTCACCGTATTCGGTGGTGCGCTGTCTGAGGCTTTGGCCATGAAGATCTGTAAGGTAATGGATCAAGCCATGAAGATGGGTGCTCCGGTAATCGGCTTGAACGATTCAGGTGGTGCACGTATCCAGGAGGGTGTCAATGCCTTGGCTGGTTACGCAGAGATCTTCCAGCGTAACATCTTGGCTTCCGGTGTTGTTCCCCAGATCTCTGGTATCTTCGGCCCGTGCGCAGGTGGTGCCGTTTATTCACCGGCATTGACTGACTTCACGATCATGACTCGTGGTACCAGCTACATGTTCTTGACAGGTCCGAAGGTGGTTAAGCAGATCGTAGGTGAGGATGTAACCACAGAGCAGTTGGGTGGCGCAAGCGTTCACTCTACGAAGTCTGGTGTGGCTCACTTCGCTGTGGACACCGAGGAGGATGGTTTGAAGTTGATCCGTCAGTTGATCAGCTACATGCCGCAGAACAACATGGAGGAGACTCCGGCTTTGGAGTGCAACGATCCGATCGATCGTTTGGATGACTACTTGAACGAGATCATCCCGGAGAATCCGAACCAGGGCTACGATATGTACGAGGTAATCGGCACGATTGTGGATAACAACGAGTTCTTGGAGGTACACGCTGACTATGCGAAGAACATCATCGTAGGTTTCGCACGTTTCAACGGTCAATCAGTAGGTATCATCGCTAACCAGCCGAAAGTAATGGCCGGCTGCTTGGATAGCAACGCTTCTCGTAAGGCCGGTCGTTTCGTACGTTTCTGCGACGCGTTCAACATTCCTTTGGTAACTTTGGTGGATGTGCCGGGCTTCTTGCCGGGTACTGGCCAGGAGTACAACGGTGTGATCCTACACGGTGCGAAGTTGCTCTACGCTTACGGCGAGGCTACTGTTCCCAAGATCACCGTTACGTTGCGTAAGTCTTATGGTGGCGCATACTGCGTGATGAGTTCTAAGCACTTGCGTGGTGATATGAACTACGCATGGCCGACAGCTGAGATCGCCGTGATGGGTGCCAGCGGTGCCGTTGAGATCATCTTTGCGAAGGATGTGAAGGCAGCTGAGGATCCGAAGGCTTGCAAGGCTGAGAAGGAGGCTGAATACTCAAAGGCATTTGCGAACCCGTACAACGCCGCTCAATATGGCTACATCGACGATGTAATCGAGCCGCGTAACACTCGTTTCCGTATCATCCGCGCATTGCAGCAGTTAGCGACGAAGAAGCTGAGCAATCCGGCTAAGAAACATGACAACCTGCCTTTGTAATCCCTTAAAAAAAGGAATGAGTATGACAAATAAAAAATTCGGGGTACTGCTGTTGCTCATGGTGCTGTTCAGTTTCGGTGCCAAGGCACAGTTAACTACCTCCGTTAGATTAAATGAGATTTTGGTCATCAATGAAGACAACTTCATGGATGACTATGGCAAACGCCATGCTTGGATTGAGTTGTACAACAACTCAGCCGGTACGGTCGATTTGCGCGGTTGCTTCCTCACGAACGACAAGAATAACCCCAAGAAATATATGATCCCGAAGGGCGACGTATTGACGAAAGTCGCTCCTCGTCAGCATATCCTTTTCTGGGCAGACAACGAGCCGACAAGAGGAACCTTCCACGTGAACTTCGCGTTCAATCCGAACGGCGAGAACTATTTGGCACTCTACGACTCTGACGGTACGACGTTGATCGATGAGGTCACGATCCCCGCAGGTCAGAAAGCTGACGTAAGTTATGGTTTGGATGTGGATGGAACAGGTAGTTGGAAAATCCTTGACAAGGTCACTCCGAGCACCAACAACGTAACTTTGGACACCAACGAGAAGATCGAGAACTTCCAGAAGAACGACTCTTGGGGTATCGGTATGACGATCACCGCCATGATGGTTGTGTTCCTTGGTTTGTTGGTACTGTTCTTGGTATTCAAGCAGATCGGCAATGCCGCTATGAACGCAAGCAAGCGCAATGCACAGAAGGCAGCCGCTGCTGACGGCCAGAAGGTCAACGAGAACGCAGGCGCAGAGTCAGGCGAGATCTTTGCGGCTATCGCAATGGCACTCTATGAGTTGAATGACGAGCACCACGATTTCGAGAGCTCAATCTTGACCATCAAGAAAGCGCAGCGCAACTACTCACCTTGGAACTCTAAGGTGCTTTCATTGCGTCAAAATCCCATTATCAAGAAGTAATCACATCTATAAGAACAAATAACTGAAAAGCATGAAAAGTTTTAAATATACCATCAACGGTAACGTATATAAAGTACATATCAATTCCGTAGAGGAAGATATCGCCGAGGTTGAGGTGAATGGTACTCCCTACAGCGTGAAAATGGAGAAGCCCGCTAAGAAGCAAATGGTAGCTTTGAAGCGTCCGGCACAAGCTCCAACCACACCGAGCGGTGAGCCAGTCGTATCTCGTCCCGCAGGTGGCGCAGCAGGCGCTGTTCGCTCTCCGCTGCCCGGTGTCATCCTGAGCGTAGATTGCAAGGTAGGCGATACAGTGAAGAGAGGCCAGAAGCTCTTGGTGCTGGAGGCTATGAAGATGGAGAACACCATCCCGGCCGATCGCGACGGAAAGATTGTAGAAATAAAGGTAAACAAAGGCGATTCTGTCCTCGAAGGCGCAGACCTCGTTATAATCGGTTAAAAGTATGCTGACATCCATTTTATTACAAGCGGCAGGAGAGAGTTTCACGGAGTTCTTGATGCAGAACATTCAGATCTTCCTCTCCTACACAGGATTTGCGAACGCGACGCTGGGGCACATCATCATGTTGCTCGTCGGCTTGCTGTTCATCTTCCTGGCGATTCGCTATGAGTTCGAGCCTATGTTGTTGATCCCCATTGGCTTCGGTATCTTGATCGGTAACATTCCTTTCAAAGACGCTGGTTTGCAGTTGGGTATCTACGAGGAGGGCTCCGTGTTGAACATCCTCTATCAAGGTGTGAAGCAGGGTTGGTACCCGCCGTTGATCTTCCTCGGCATCGGTGCTATGACCGACTTCTCGGCCCTGATTTCCAATCCAAAGTTGATGTTGGTCGGTGCAGCCGCTCAGTTCGGTATCTTTGGTGCTTACATCATTGCCTTGCAGATGGGCTTCGATCCCAGCCAAGCAGGTGCGATCGGTATCATCGGTGGTGCTGACGGTCCTACGGCTATCTTCTTGTCATCTAAATTGGCACCCAACTTGATGGGTGCGATCGCCGTGTCAGCTTACTCTTACATGGCGTTGGTGCCTATCATCCAGCCGCCGTTCATGCGTCTGTTGACTACTCAGAAAGAGCGTTTGATCCGTATGAAACCGCCGAGAGCCGTTTCTCAGACGGAGAAGATCATCTTCCCGATCGTAGGTCTGTTGCTGACCGCTTTCTTGGTTCCTTCAGGTCTGCCTCTGTTGGGTATGTTGTTCTTCGGTAACCTCTGTAAGGAGAGTGGTGTAACTCGTCGTTTGGCTGAGACAGCTCGTGGTCCGCTGATCGACGTGATCACGATCCTCTTGGGTGTAACCGTGGGTGCTTCTACGCAGGCAACACAGTTCTTGACTTGGAACTCCATCAAGATCTTCGGTTTGGGTGCGTTGTCATTCGTGATCGCAACTTGCGCCGGTTTGTTGTTCGTGAAGTTCTTCAACCTCTTCTTGAAAGAGGGTAACAAGATCAACCCGTTGATCGGTAACGCCGGTGTATCCGCAGTGCCTGATGCCGCTCGTATCTCTCAGAACGTAGGTTTGGAGTACGACCCGAGCAACTACCTGTTGATGCACGCTATGGGTCCGAACGTGGCCGGTGTGATCGGTTCAGCCGTAGCAGCTGGTATCTTGTTAGGATTCTTGGGTTAATTACAACACCCTATCATAAACGTAAAGGCGAGGCCTCATTGGAGGTTCTCGCCTTTCTTTTACTCATCTCCGCTGTGAGGCTTCCCCCTTTGTTGCGCTAAACAGAAAGGTTTCCGACGTGTCGGAAAGGACTTCAAAACGTAAAATGGGCTTCTCGACGCCTCGGAAAGCATAAAACGAATCAAAAAGTGTCTTCCGACGTGTCGGGAGGCGTTTCTTCAATACATATATTAAGATGCGCAAGTGCACGAAATTTCCTCCACTTTGACAAATGGAAGGTGGGGAATTTAATTTTTGTACTTTTGCGGACATGAAAACACAACGCATGAAAAAGACTTTGACTCTAAGCATAGCAGGGTGGTTGGCTCTTTGCTTGGCTTGCAGTGATCCAGGAGTAGAGCACACCCGGGAACAGCTCTCCTTGGCGGGAAACTGGGGATTGCAATTAGACACCACACGAATGGAGATCACGACGGCGCAACTATCTGCCGTTTGTACGGATTCGCTCCATTTGCCCGGCACGACAGATGAGGGGCAGAAGGGTTCCCAAAATAACAACCGTACGGAGACGACCTATCTCTCCCGGGCCTATATCTTCGAGGGACGGGCACTCTACAGTAAGCAGGTGACGATCCCTGTCGACTGGAGCGGACGTTCAATCCATTTGGTGATGGAGCGCACGAAACCGACCACTGTTTGGGTGGATGGACAGCAGGTGGGCAGTTCAGACGACATCACCACGGCACAACGTTATGAGCTGACCCGTTGGTTGACTCCCGGAACGCACAAGCTGACGATCTGTGTCGATAACGATCCAAAATCCGTGCCGGAGAAGATCTATACCTCCTCTCATGCCTACTCGCCCTCCACGCAGACCAATTGGAACGGCATCATCGGCGACTTCTATTTGGAGGCGGCACCACTCACGCATATCATCTCCATTCGCCTCTATCCGGACGTGGAACGACAATCGGTGCGTGCGAAAGTGCTCTTGCATAGAGGAGAAGAACAGTTTGGTGAAGGTAGACTCTCCTTCTTTGCCGAGACATGGAACAGTGATCGGAAACAGAAGACCGAAGTGGCCTCTATTCCTGTCGATTGGCAAAAGGAGGAGCAGGAGTTTGAACTGCCCTTAGGCGACGAGGCACAGCTCTGGAGCGAATTTCATCCGGCACTCTACCGTCTGACTCTCTCCTTGGAAACGGCGCAAGGAAAGGACGTACAGCAGGCCGACTTCGGCTTGCGAGACTTCCGAGCAGAAGGCAAACACTTTACCATCAATGGGAATACCACTTTCCTCCGAGGGAAGCATGATGCTTGCGTCTTTCCGCTGACGGGATACACGGCGATGGATGTGGAGAGCTGGCGGCACTATTTCCAAGTGGCCAAGCAATACGGCATCAACCTTTATCGCTTCCACTCTTGGTGCCCCCCGGAGGCCTGTTTCGAGGCGGCCGATCTGGAGGGCATCTACCTGCAACCGGAGCTGCCCATCTGGGGAAGCGTCGAGCCGAATGAGACGGAGCTGATTGACTATCTGTTGAAGGAGGGGCGCAACCTGCACCGAGCCTACGGCAACCATGCTTCTTTCGTGATGTTTGCGTTGGGCAACGAGATGTGGGGCCGAGAGGTCTTGGGCGAATTGGTGCGGACTTTTCGAAAGGAGGATAACCGACACCTCTATGCTACCGGCTCGAACAACGAGTTGGGATTTGGAGGAAAGCATCCGGATGACGACTATTTCACCACCTGTCGGGTAGGACGGGAGGAGCCGCAGCAGTTCAACACCCACACCCGTACCTCCTTCTCCTTTGCTGATGCCTATGATGGGGGCTACCTGAACCATACCTATCCTAACTCTACGATGGATTTCTCTGGTGCAAACGTACTTTGCGACGCACCTATCATCAGCCATGAGACGGGACAGTTTCAGGTTTATCCCAACTACAAGGAGATGGCGAAATATCGGGGCGTGTTGAAGCCTTATAACATGGAGGTGTTCAAACAACAACTGGAGGAGGCTGGACTGGGTGAGCAGGCCGAGGAGTTCTTCCAAGCCTCTGGCAAATGGTCGGCTTTGCTCTATCGAGCAGACATCGAGATGAACTTGCGCACGCCCGACTGGGGTGGTTTCCAACTGCTCGATCTGCAAGACTATCCTGGACAGGGGTCCGCCTATGTGGGTATGCTGGATGCTTTTATGGAAAGCAAGGGCCTGATCACACCGGAGGAGTGGCGGCAGTTCTGCTCGGAGGTGGTGCCGCTGTTCCGCACAGATCGTTTTTGCTGGACCAACGATGAGACCCTTACTGGCACGGTGGAATTGGCCAACTACACTGAGCAAGCGTTGAGCGGAAAGCAGATGGATTGGATATTGACAGACAGTGAGGGAGAGACTTTGGCGCAAGGCGAATGGCTCTTAAAGGCAAAGGCCGGTGCGTTGAGTCCGGTGGGACAAATCGCAGTGCCCCTGCAAACGGTGCAACAAGCGGAGAAGGTGAATCTCTCCTTGCGCATAGAGGGAACGGACTATCGCAACGACTACCCGCTGTGGATCTATCCGGCGAAGGTGACGACGACACCTGCTGAGGGAGTCACGGTAGCGACCGACTGGGCAAGTTGCCAAGCAACCTTGTCGAAAGGGGGCAAGGTGATTTGGTTCCCCGACAAGGCGCAGCTGAAGGAGCAGACCGTTGGGGCACTGTTCCAAACAGACTACTGGAACTATCGCATGTTCAAGAGTATCTGTGAGGGGTTAGGACGTCCTGTCTCGCCCGGTACAATGGGTTTGCTGATCGATGACAAGCATCCGGCTTTGGCCAATTTCCCCACGGAGTTCCACACCAATTGGCAGTGGTTCCCGATCGTGAAGCAAAGCTATCCTTTAATCATGGACGGTACGCCCAAAAGCCTCAAACCCATCGTGCAGGTGATAGACAATGTGGAGCGCAACCACAAGTTGGGATTACTGTTCGAGTGCAAAGTGGATGAGGGAAGCCTATTAGTCTGCATGGTTGATTTGGCGGCGGTGCAGGACAAACCAGAAGCCCGTCAGTTCTACAAGAGCCTGTTGGACTATGTCGCCTCAGATTCCTTCGCTCCTACCCACAAATTGACAATGGCTGAACTGCGTACGCTCTTCACCCGGAAAACGGAGCAGATCCAGATGCGACAGTTGCTGAACATCTCTTCGTATGAATAATAGCCATTTGCCACGAATAAGGAATTGATCAAAAAAGAGAAATATTAGGTCAGAATGGTAACTTGAATTGCGTGGATTATGCGTTCCTTCGCAGACGGATTAACACACAACGTATCATGAAAAGAAAGACAACAACGATCTATCTGTTGGCGGCGGCCAGTCTGCTACTGACGCAGTGCACTCCACAGAGTGAGATGATCCCGACCAACCTTCGCACGGAGTTTCTCTCCGAGCCCATCGGGCTGGACACGCAACAACCCCGTTTCACGTGGGAATATATGGGGAATCAAGCGGATTTCCAGGTCTCCCGACAGGAGATCCGCATCGGCACCGATCCGAACGACTTGCGCCCCTATGAAGAGGGGATGAAGCTGCTCCCGCATACCCGTTATTATTGGACTGTGCAGGTGTGGGATGAGCAGGGACACAAGACGGCTCCCTCCTGCATTGCAAGTTTCGAGACCGCCAAGTTCGAAGAGGCGGATTGGACCGCTCAGTGGATCAGTGACGGGCAGGACAAAGAGCTGGAGCCCGCTCCCCTTTTCCGCAAGATATTCCAGTTGACCAAGCCGCTTCAGGAGGCGCGCCTCTATGTGGCCTCAGCGGGTTATCATGAGTTTTCCATCAATGGGAAACGGGTGGGAGAGAACTTCCTGGATCCCGGCTATACCCATTTCGACAAACGGATTCTCTATGTCACCCATGACGTGACCGACCTGCTGACCGAGGGAGAGAATGCCTTGGCCGCCGTGCTGGGCAATGGGTGGTACAATGAGCAATCGGTGGCGACCTGGAATTTCCATGAGGCGACTTGGCGGGGTAGGCCCTCGCTCAGGGCGGAGCTGCGACTGACCTATGCCGACGGCACGACAGAGACGATTGGTACGGATACCACCTGGAAATGTGCCACGGGCGCTTATACCTATAATAATATCTACAGCGGTGATCGTTTCGATGCCCGCTTGGAGGAGAAGGGTTGGCAGACTGCCGCTTTCCAGGATGGCCATTGGAAACAGGCTGTGGTGGTTCAGCAGCCTACCGCACAGTTGACCGCCCAGACTATGCCGGGCATACACATCACCGAGGAGTTCCGACCGACAGCCATGAAGCGATTCTCCGATCGGCTCTATGTCTATAGTTTTCCGAAGAACATCGCCGGTTTCTGCCGTTTGAAGGTGAAGGGAGAGGCGGGCACGCATCTCACGATCAAGCATGGAGAGCTGCTGAAAGCGGATGGAAGGTTGGAGCAGGGCAACATCAATGTCTATTACTATCCTAAGAAGCCGGGTGAGGTGTTCCAGATGGATGAATACACCTTGCGGGGCGAGGGGGAAGAGACCTTCATACCTGCGTTCACCTATCACGGTTTCCAACATGTGGAGATCGAGAGTTCCAAGCCGATCGAGCTGACAGAGGAGAGCCTGACCGCCCTCTTCGTGCACGCCGATCTGCAACCAGTAGGCCAGTTCCGTTGCTCCTTGCCACTCTTCAACAAGATCTGGGATGCGACGATGCAGGCCTATCTCAACAATGCGCATAGCATTCCGACCGACTGTCCGCAGCGAGAGAAAAACGGATGGACGGCAGATGCGCATGTGGCGATCGACCTTGGCCTGTTGGGATTCGATGGAATAACCTTCTATGAGAAATGGATGAACGACTTTATCGACAATCAGCGGGAGCAGGGTGATATTGCGGGGATTATCCCTTCGGCCAACTGGGGCTTTGGCGGTGTTTGGCCTGGTCCGGTGTGGGACGCGGCGATGTTCATCATCCCCAATACGCTATACAATTATTATGGCACGACCCGCAGCATCGAACGGCTCTACCCAACGATGGAGCGTTACTTAGCTTTCGAACGGACCTTGGAGAATGAGGAGGGCGGTGTGTCGGTGGGAATCGGCGATTGGGTCTTTTGGAAGACGCAAACCAATATGGAATATACCTCTACGGCCTACTACTACCTGGACAATGTGCTGATGGCCCGCTTTGCCAAACTCTTGGGGAAGGATGCCACACCCTATGAGAAGAAGGCGGCACAACTGAAGGAATTGGTGAATCGCAAGTTCTTCGATGCGGAAAGCGGTCTCTATGCCGGAGGGACACAAGCGGCACAGGCCGTGGCTCTTCACTTGGGATTGGTGCCGGAGGGCAAAGAACAACAGGTGGCTGAGCAACTGCATCGGATCGTGGTTGCCAACGACTATTTCTTGGATTTTGGCCTCTTGGGAAGCAAGACGGTTCCGGCCATGTTGACGAAATATGGCTATTTGGAGGATGTGATGCGGATGGCGACCAAGACGGAGGCGCCCTCTTGGGGTTATTGGGTAGAGACAATGGGCTACACCACCTTGCCCGAGACCTGGACGCTGAGCCCGAAATTCGCGGATGCCTCGCTCAACCATGTCTTCATGGGTGATATCTCCGCTTGGATGATGAACCAGCTGGTCGGTATCAACTTGGACGCAAACGATCCCGGTTTCCATCACATCGTGCTGACCCCGCACTTCCCGCAGGCGATGGAATGGGCGGAAGGTAGCTACCACTCCGTGAAGGGCTTGATTGTTAGTCAATGGAAACGGGAGGCAGATGGCATTCACCTCGAAGTGACAATTCCTGCCGATTGCACCGCTACACTGGTGCTTCCGAATGGCTCGCAGGAGCTGGGTGCAGGTCGGCATTCCCTGTACGTTCAGTGAACATGAATGCGTATGTTTGATTTCTAAAAGCAAGAACATGAAGAATTATTGGAAGATATGCGTAGGACTGGCCTTGTGTCTGAACGGTTTGGCAGAGGCACAAACGGCAGTGCCTGCAACATGGAAGGCACAGTGGATCAACACGGAGCGTTGTCAGAGCGCAACCAACACCTGGTTGATCTATCGGAAACAGGCCGAATTGACAAGCGTGCCGAAACAGGTGATCGCCCGGATTGCCGCCGACACGAAGTATTGGTTGTGGATCAACGATCAGTTGGTGGTCTTCGAGGGGGGATTGAAGCGAGGTCCCTCGCCGACGGATACCTACTACGACACGGTGGATATTGCTCCCTATTTGAAGGTGGGCGAGAACACCATTGCCGTGCAGCTTTGGCATTTTGGTCGGGATGGGTTCAGTCATGTCAACAGTGGCAAGGCGGTTTTGCTCTTCGAGGCGGTGGCTCCTGGCGTGGAGATCCTCTCGGATGGTAGCTGGCAGTGTGCCTGGTATGAGGCCTATCAAGACACAGAGGCTCCCTATCCGAACTATCGCCTTCCAGAAAGCAATATCCGTTTCGATGCCCGTCTGGCGATCGAGGGTTGGAACCGAAGCGATTTTCAAGGGAGCTTGCCCTCGGCGAAGGTACGCTATCGGGCCAATGAGGGACCGTTGGGACGGCTGGTTGAGCGTCCCATCCCACTCTGGAAGGATCGAGGATTGCAGACCTATGTCAGCCAACGTGCCTCGGCACAAGGGGACACGCTTTTCTGTCGGTTGCCCTACAATGCCCATGTGACTCCCTATCTCAAGGTAAAGGCTCCGGCCGGAAAACGGATTGAGATGCGGATGGACAACTATGAGGGTGGCAGTGAGCGGAACGTACGTGCGGAATATATCACTTGCGAAGGGGTGCAGGAATATGAGAGCTTAGGTTGGATGAATGGCCATGAGATGCGCTATATCCTGCCTGCCGGTGTGGAGGTGCTGGAGGTGAAATATCGAGAGACAGGCTATGATGCGGAGTTTACCGGGGCTTTCGCTTGCGACGATCCCTTCTTTAATGAGTTGTGGAAGCGGGCGGCTCGTACGCTCTATGTCACCATGCGCGACACCTACATGGATTGCCCCGACCGGGAGCGTGCCCAGTGGTGGGGCGATGAGGGCGACGAGGTGAACGAACTGGGCGAGACCTTCTATGCGCTTTCTCCTTCCGCACAGCGATTGGCGGTGAAAGGGATCCATGAGTTGATGAACTGGCAACGGGCGGATGGCACGCTTTTCGCCCCTGTGCCCGCGGGTAACTGGGAGAGTGAGCTGCCGTTGCAGATGTTGGCTTCCGTGGGTTGGTATGGGTTCTATACACAGTATTATTATAGTGGGGATAGCAGTTTCGTGGCTCCCATCTATGATCGACTGCATCGCTATTTGCACGAGGTGTGGCAGGTGGATGCGAGCGGATTGCCTCTGGAGCGCCAAGGTGGTTGGAGCCGGGGAGACTGGGGTGAGCATGTTGATATGGGTGTGCTGACCACCTGCTGGTACTATTTGGCATTGAAGGCGGAGCGGGCTTTTGCCTTGCAGTTGGGAAAGCAAGAGGACGCAGAGGAGGATGCGGCTATGATGCGTACCATTGCGCGTTGCTTCGATACGAAATATTGGACGGGGACAGCCTTTCGCTCACCCGGCTATCGAGGAGAGACTGATGATCGGGCACAGGCGATGGCGGTGGTGTCAGGATTGGCCACGAAGGAGAAATACAAGGCACTGGCCAAGTTGTTCCGTGTCGAGCAACATGCCAGCCCCTACATGGAGAAATATGTCTTGGAGGCACTTTTCCAGATGGGCGAGGCAGAGCAGGCCTTGCAACGGATGAAAGCACGCTACCAAGTGATGCTCGACTATGTCGATTTCACGACCCTGTTCGAAGGATGGGGCGTGGGAGATACCGGCTTCGGAGGAGGCACGATCAACCATGCCTGGAGTGGTGGTCCCTTGACCCTGTTGAGCCAAAAGGTGTGTGGCATTGAGCCAACCTCACCGGGATTCCGCACCTTCCGCATCGCGCCTCAGTTGGGGAGTCTGCGTGAGGCCTCTGCCACGGTAGACACGCACTATGGATTGATCAAGCTCTCCGTGAAGCGTTTCGGCAAGCGTTTGGAGATGCAGGTCAGCGTCCCGGAGGGAACGACAGCTGAGCTGCTTTTCCCGAATGGACATCGTCAGCAAGTAGCGGCCGGTGAACATCGGATCACACATTGATTCAAGCATATTAAAGGTTAGAGTTATGAGAAAGAAGTTATGGATTGCTTTGTGCCTGCTGCTGTTTTGGAGTGGTCAGGCACAGCCTCCTGCCAATTCTGCTTGGCAAGGGAAGCGTGTAGGCTATATCGGAGATTCGATTACTGATCCGAACTGTTGTCCGGGAGTAAAGCTCTATTGGGAGTTCCTGGCTGAATGGTTGCAGATCACACCCTTTGTGACCGCCGTGAGTGGGCGGGAGTGGAATGATGTGCCTCATCAGGGCCAGCAGTTGTTGGAGGCGCATCCGGGAGAGATCGATGCCATCTTGGTGTTCTTGGGGACCAATGATTTCAATGCGGGCGTGCCCTTGGGAGTGTGGTTCACCGAGACGAAGGAGGAGGTGATGGCGGCGACTGGAGAGCCTCAGCAGCTCTATCTGCGTACCAAGCGGACACCCGTGATGAGTGACAGCACCTTCCGAGGACGTATCAATCTTGGGTTGAGTTTTCTGAAGAGCCATTTCCCGGAGAAACAGATTGTGTTGCTGACCCCGATCCACCGGGCCTACGCCAAGTTCAGTGACAACAATGTGCAGCCGGATGAACACTATCAGAACAAATGTGGAGCCTATATCGACGACTATGTGCAGGCAGTTAAGGAAGCTGCCAATGTCTGGAGTGTGCCGGTCATTGACCTGAATGCGCTGAGTGGCCTGAATCCGATGATCGAGGAGCATCTTCCGCTGTTCCGTGATCCCGGCTTCGATCGCTTGCATCCCAACACAAAGGGACATGAGCGCATCGCCCGCACGCTCTACTACCAATTGCTGGCTTTGCCCTGCCTCTTTTGAGGCGGGCGATGCTTCCGGTTGTGGCAATGAGACGGCTTCGGAGCGTGCGGTGATGCGGAAGTATATGATCG
>OBLI01000769.1_pt1 | contig 33474 bp, 23 predicted proteins | sample 1519701 | NCBI WGS metagenome assembly OBLI01 (sample SAMEA3663005, study PRJEB22513) | pig gut metagenome | biome: pig gut; feature: pig-associated habitat; material: faeces | place: France | collected 2012 | reverse complement strand
TAACTGGCACTCTGTGTTAACGTTGATCTTAGCTACACCAAGAGAGATTGCCTTCTTGATCATATCCTCAGGGATACCTGTACCACCGTGAAGAACTAATGGCATCTCACCGGTCTTCTGCTGTACAGCGTCTAATGTCTCGAAGCTTAATCCAGCCCAGTTTGCAGGATATTTTCCGTGAATGTTACCGATACCTGCTGCAAGCATATCTACGCCAAGATCAGCGATTGCTTTACACTCGTTCGGATCTGCACATTCGCCCATTCCTACAACACCGTCTTCTTCACCACCGATAGAACCAACTTCTGCCTCGATGGAAAGTCCAAGGTTATGAGCAACTGCTACTAATTCTTTTGTCTTCTCGATGTTCTCTTCGATTGCATAGTGGGAACCATCGAACATGATAGATGTGAATCCAGCCTTGATACATTTGTAACATCCTTCATAAGTACCATGATCCAGATGTAATGCAACAGGAACTGTAATTCCCAACTCTTCATCCATTGCCTTAACCATTGCTGCAACGGTCTTAAATCCTGTCATGTACTTTCCGGCACCCTCAGATACACCTAAGATAACCGGGGATCTTAATTCCTCTGCTGTTAACAGAACGGATTTTGTCCACTCTAAGTTGTTGATGTTGAACTGGCCTACTGCATAATGTCCGGCTTTTGCTTTCTTTAACATTTCTGCTGCTGATACTAACATTTCATTATCCTCCGTTTTTTTAGATTACGTCCCGTCGGACGTCTTTCGCTAGCACGATTATATCATTGTTTTTTGTAAAAATAAAGTTAAAAATATCACAATCATTTTTCGGTTGCATGCTTATTCTTAACCATAATCTCCAAAGCCTGATGTCTGGTTCTGATTTCTACCTTTTCGTGGTCTCCGCCAAACTCACCGTCTAAGGTCCATGGGATCACTTCATCCGGATAGAACTCGACATGATCCGTCTTAAAGGAATAGATCAGGTCGGTATCGTCCTTGCGGCTTGTCAGGCATCGTATGATCTCGTTTAATTCCAGCGGATTCTTCGGCATCTTGATCAGGGTGACCTCGAAAAGTCCGTCATCTAAGAGTACATTTTTGCCTGCGATATTTTTAAAGCCGCCTACCGAACAGGAATTCGTGATCATTCCATAGATAAACTCATCCTCTAATACCTGATCTTCATACTCTACACGCATACGGTATGCGCGGATATCCTTCAGGCTTTTGGCGCCTTCGAGTATGTATGCCGCATGACCTAAGATATTTTTCAGTTCCTGGTTTGTCTGATAGGAAACGGCGGTAAACAGTCCGAATGCCGCCACATAGATAAACGAATCCCCATTAAAATATCCCACGTCACACGGAAACTTTCTTCCACTAACGGCAACCTCGGCAGCCTTTGTCATATGTTTCGGGATCTTTAAGGAAGATGCGAAGTCATTCGTGCTTCCTGCCGGAATGTAGCCGAGCGGAACCTTTGCCCCGCACTTCATCAGACCGCTGACGGCTTCATCTAAAGTACCGTCACCGCCACAACATACAAGCAGATCATAGTTTTCCGCTTCCTGCTCCACCTTGCGCTGTCCGTCTCCCTGCGCCTGTGTCGGATACACGGTCACCTCATAATCTGCCTTTACCATAATATCTATGATTTCCATCAGTTTATTCTTAATCTGCCCCTTACCGGAATGCGGATTAAATATAAATAGTAATTTCTTTTTCAAACTTCCTGTTCCTTTCCCCTGTCTTTATGCAAGATGTGTCAGAAACTGCTCCATTGCATCTAAGGCTTCCTTCTCATCTGCTCCATCTGCTGTAATCAGGATCTTATCCTCATAATTCAATACAACAGACATCATTCCCATAATGCTTTTGGCATTTACCTTTGTCGTTCCTGTTTCCAGATAGATGCTGCTGTTAAACCGGTTTGCTGTCTGCACCAGAAGTGCTACCGGACTTGCTTCCATTCCTCCCGGAACACGAACCTGAATCTCACGTTTCGTCATTTGTCTCCTCCTTTGATCTACGTAGATCTTCTGCTATTGCACTGATTTTTCGTAATCTGTGATTCACACCGGACTTTCCTACCGGCGGGTCTAAATACTCTCCAAGTTCTTTTAACGGCGCATCCGGATGCTCTAAGCGGAGACACGCCATCTCATACAAGTTCTCCGGCAGAGATCCGAGTCCCTGCTGTTTTTGTATGTAACGGATGTCTTCCATCTGCTTGACTGCGGCATTCACGGTCTTATTGATATTCGCCGTTTCACAATTCACCTTACGGTTGACATCATTGCGCATATCCTTAAGGATACGCACATTCTCCAGATCCATTAAGGCGGTATGTGCACCCATGACATTTAAAATATCAACGATCTGTGCACCCTCCTTGATATAGACAATATAATATTTTTTACGCTGCACTACCTTTGCATCGGAAATAAATTCTCCCATGATCCCACGTAACTGCTCTGCCTGATTTCTTGTGTCGCACACAATCTCAAAATGGTAGGACTTTTTCGGATCACTCATCGAACCGGACATCAAAAATGCCCCCCGGATAAACGCCCGCTTACAACAGATCTTCTGAACCAGAAGCCCATCGGTCACATCCGACGCACCGGATGGTATGCCCTCCACATTAAGCAGCTTCACTGCCTGTAAGACCCGCAGCACATCTTCCTTTTTCTCTAAGATGATCCGGCTGCCTGTATGCGTATCAATGCTTGCGGTAATACCAAAGGCATCCTTTAACAGGGTGTAACATTTTTTTACGATCGATACATGTTCCGAGAGGATCTCTAATCTTGCTCCATCCGGCATAACGGAGATCTTTCCTGCAAAATGGATAAATGCGGCAAGTTCTGCCAACTGGCAGTGTCTGCTGCTGCTGACCTGTCTTGCCAGTTCTTCTTTCACATCTCCAGAAAATGACATGTTCTTCTCCTACTTACGCTTTGCATCCTTCTCAATATCACGATGCTCGATCTTTAGTCCGAATTCTTTCCTGCTGCTTAAACGCTTGTACAATTCATTCGCAAGCGTTACCGACCGGTGCTTTCCACCGGTGCATCCGATACTGATCACAAGCTGGTTTTTTCCTTCCACGATATAATTCGGAATCAAGAAGCTGATCATATCTTCTAACTTATCTAAAAATTCATGTGCCTCTTCAAACTGTAACACATAATCCTGTATTTCCTTGTCATTGCCGTTTTTAAACCGCAGCCCCTCTACATAATATGGGTTCGGTAAAAAACGGACATCAAAAACCAGATCGGAATCTGCCGGGATGCCATACTTAAAGCCAAAGGAAAGGATCGTAATAAACAGATTCTTAAAGTCCTGATTCTCTACAAAGATCTTACTGATCTCTGCCTTTAACTCTCTGGTCAAAAGCTGGCTGGTATCTAAGATATAATTGGCACGCTTCTTTAAAAATGCGAGCTTTTCACGTTCCTGCTCAATACCCTTGTCAATCCGTTCTCCACCGGATAACGGATGGTTTCTGCGTGTCTCCTTGTAGCGCTTCACCAAAACGGAATCTTCCGCATCCAGAAACAGGATCTCGCATGGCTTTCCTGCCGCTTCGAGCCGGTCTAAGATATCATGAAGTTCATCGAGTGCCTTACCGTTACGGATATCAATTCCGACTGCCACCTTCTGCAATTCGGCATTCGAAGATTCCGAGAGTTCTACGAACTTCTCGATCAAGGGAATCGGGAGATTGTCCACACAATAAAAGCCAATATCCTCCATCATCTTTAATGCGGTACTCTTTCCGGCACCTGACATTCCCGTCAAAATTACAAACTTCATTCAAAATCACCCAGCTTTCTTACTTCCGGTTCTAAGGTTACTCCAAACTGCTTCTTCACTTCATCCTGTACATGCTGCATCAATGCTGAGATGTCTGCCTGTGTCGCCCCACCCTTGTTTACGACAAAGCCGCAATGCTTCTCAGAGACCTGTGCGCCTCCGACGGAATAACCGCGTAAGCCGGCATCCATAATCAGCTTTCCTGCAAAATATCCTTCCGGACGCTTAAAGGTACTTCCTGCGCTCGGATATTCTAACGGCTGCTTCTCCTTACGCTGCACAGCTAACTCCTGCATCCGCAACCGGATCTGCTCTGCATCGCCCTTTTCTAACTGCATGACAGCGGACAATACAATGTATGGATGTTCCATAATACAACTGTGGCGGTAGGAGAAATCCATCTCTTCTGCGGACAGTGTCCGTCTGTTTCCTTCTTCGTCTAAGATGTCCACAGACTCTATGATCTGTGCCATCTCTCCACCATAAGCACCTGCATTCATCACAACCGCACCTCCGACAGATCCCGGTATCCCGGATGCGAATTCCATTCCGGTTAATCCTTCCCCTGCCGCGAGAGATGCTGTCTTTGCAAGCATTGCACCCGCCTCAGCATAGATCCTGCATCCATCTATGCTGATATTCGATGCAGGTCTGGATAATTCGATCACAACACCACGGATACCCTTATCAGAAACCAGCAGATTACTTCCATTTCCAATGACCGTATATGGAATTCCTTCCTTCCTGCAACAGGCAATCACCTCTGCCACCTGCGCCACCTCCGGCTGGATCAGCAGATCTGCCGGTCCGCCGACACGAAAGGTAATATGATCACGCATTGGTTCATTTTCAAAAATCTGTTCCGGTCTTACAAGTTTTTTCAGTGTATCGATATTATATGCTGTCACGAATCTTCCTCTATTCTTCTATAATCTTTATGCTTCCTTTAAGAATGCAAGATATCCCTTATATGCCTCGTAGATATCTGCCTTACTGATGATCTCCCATGGTGCATGCATATTTAAAACTGCAACACCACTGTCGATCACTTCCATGCCATAATTTGCAAGGATGTAGGCGATCGTTCCGCCGCCTCCCTGATCGACTTTTCCAAGCTCTGAAGTCTGGAAAAATACATGGTTCTTATCCATAATGTCGCGGAGTCTGCCAACGTATTCTGCATTGGCATCGTTTGAACCGGACTTTCCTCTCGATCCGGTGTACTTATTGAATACCATTCCTTTTCCAAAATATGCGGCATTCTTCTTTTCCATCACTGCCGGGTAATTCGGATCAAAAGCTGCACTGACATCGGAGGATAATACCTTGGAATTACCAAGTGCACGGCGCAATGCAAGTTCACTATACTGTCCTGCTGCTTCCATGACCTCTGCGGTCATATTCTCAAAGAAGCGGGAATGCATTCCGGTTGCACCGACACTTCCGATCTCTTCCTTATCCACCAACAGGCAGACACTGGTCTGACGCGGACGGTCTGTCTTAAGGATCGCTTCAAAGGATGGGTAAGCACAGACACGGTCATCATGTCCATATCCCATGATCATGCTGCGGTCAAAACCGTAATCTCTTGCCATTCCTGCCGGAACCACTTCAATCTCTGCGGAAAGGAAATCTTCTTCTTCGATCTGATACTGCTTTGCAAGGATCTCTAAGATATTCGCCTTTACACGTTCCTTGACATCTTCCCCATCCTTTTTCTCTGCCGGGATGCTTCCGATCAGCACATCGAGGTTCTCTCCTTCGATGACCTTATTGCCCTTTTTCTCTAACTGATCCGCTGCAAGATGGATCAGAAGATCACTGACACCAAAGACCGGATCTTCCGGCTTATCACCGATGTTCACCTTCACAAGGGTACCATCCTTTTTTGCGATCACGCCATGCAGTGCCAGCGGAAGTGTTACCCACTGGTACTTCTTTACGCCACCGTAATAATGGGTATCTAACATTGCAAGTCCGGTATCCTCATACATCGGATTCTGCTTGAGATCAAGACGTGGGGAATCAATATGTGCTCCTAAGATATTCATACCGGTTTCCATCGGCTCTTCCCCGATCACATAAAGTGCCATTGCCTTGCCTCTGTTTACTGCAAAGACCTTATCACCAGCCTGAAGCTTTCTGCCGCTTCCGATCACTTCCTTCATATCTGTAAAGCCGGCATCTAGGGCAAGCCCGGTAAAACGTTCTACACACTCCCGCTCTGTCTTACAGTCCGAAATAAACTTCCGGTAGTCTTCTGCAAAATCAAATACGGACTTTTTCTCATCCTCTGTATACTTTTCCCATGCCAGATCTCTTTCCATTTTTCCAACCTCTTTTTATTTCTATTTTGCCATTTTAAATTTTATAAAAAGCTTACTCTGCGTCCTCGTCATCCTTCTTGTTCAGGTTCGCCTGTACACGACGGTATAACTCCTGTGCCGCATTATAGCCCATCTTCTTCTGTCTGTGGTTAACGGCTGCTGCCTCACAGATGACTGCCAGGTTACGTCCCGGACGGATCGGAAGCGAATGACATACGACCTTGTTGCCAAGGAACTCGGTATATTCTTCCTCAAGTCCAAGTCTGTCATACTCGTTCTCTTTCTTCCAGTCCTCTAACTTGATGACCAGATCGATCGTCTGCTTCTCTTTGACACTCTCTACACCAAACAGTGTCTTCACATCTATAATTCCAATACCACGAAGTTCAATGAAATATCTGGTAATATCCGGTGAAGTTCCGACCAGTGTATGCTCATTGATCTTGCGGATCTCTACCACATCATCGGTAACCAGACGGTGTCCACGCTTAATCAGCTCCAGCGCTGCCTCACTCTTACCGATTCCGCTCTCGCCCATGATCAGAAGTCCTTCACCATAGACATCGACTAAAACACCATGGATCGTGATACATGGTGCAAGCTCTTCGCTTAAGACATAGATCAGCTCTGCCATAAATTCCGATGTGCTGCGTCCGGTTCCAAGTACCGGAACGTTCTTCTCCGTTGCGATCCGGATAAAAATATCATCCGGCTTCAGATCACGACAGAAGATGACACATGGAATATCATAGTCAAGAAACTGTGTATAGATATCGATCTTCCGGTCTTCTTCGAGATGCTCTAAGTATGTGTACTCAACCGTACCGATGATCTGTACTCTCGACTGCTCGAAATGTTCAAAATATCCGCTTAACTGTAATGCCGGACGGTTAACGTCAGAAAGACGGATCCGACGCTTCTTGATGTCCATTCCTTCTGTATACAAATTTAACTGTAACTTCTTTGCTATCTTCGCTACACTTACACCTTCCATAAAAGCCCTCATTTCTGCGCACACGCTTGTACATAGCGGATCGTGTCCTGTGCGCCTGACACATTTTCCCATCGCCATGTCTTTCTCTCAACCTGCTAAGTATGCAACATGCATTCTGTTTTCAGTTTAGCATATTTAGGAATGCTCTTCAACATTCGCATGGAAAAATTTGTATACCTCAGCTGCTGCCTGTTCGTTCATCGCATCCGTCTCAGCAAGCTCTTCTACCGATGCATTCCGGATTGCTTCAAGCGACTGGAACTTCCGCATCAGTGCCTTTCTTCTGGCAGGTCCGATTCCATTGATATCATCGAGTACCGAATGTACCTGACTCTTGCTTCTGAGTGAGCGGTGGAACTCGATCGCGAAGCGGTGCGCCTCATCCTGTATCCTGGTGATCAGCTTAAAGCCCTCACTTCTCGTATCGATCGGTATCTCTACATTATGATAGTATAACCCTCTTGTCCTGTGATTATCATCCTTTACCATTCCGCACACCGGAATATTCAGATGCAGTTCCTCTAATACCTGTAAGGCAATATTGACCTGTCCGCGTCCACCATCCATCATGATCAGATCCGGGAACTTGGTAAAGCTTCCGTAGGATGCATCCATCTGCTTTTCCTCTAATTCCTTCTGTTCTTCTAAGCCATGGGTAAATCTTCTGGTCAGCACCTCATGCATGGATGCATAATCATCCGGTCCGGTAATTGTACGAAGCTTGAACTTGCGGTAGTCGCTCCGCTGTGGCTTTCCCTTCTCATATACGATCATTGAACCAACCGTTTCAAATCCGTTGATATTGGAAATATCGTATGCTTCGACACGGTTGAGATGCTCCATGTCCAGCCAGTCCGCGATTTCTTTTAATGCACCGATCGTTCTGCCTTCTTCACGCTTTAGCTTCTCTCTGTCCTGACTGAGGACCAGCTTCGCATTCTTCTCTGCCAGCTCGACTAACTTCTCTTTCATGCCCTTTTGCGGCACTCGCAAAGTAACCTTCTGCCCACGCTTTTTACTCAGCCACTCACTGATAATATCCATTTCATCGATCTCGGACTGGAGCATGATCTCTTTTGGCAGATATGGAGTACCTGCATAAAACTGCTTCACAAAGGTTGTAAGTACCTGTCTTTTCGTATCTTCATTTGCAATCGTTACATAGAAATGTTCCCGTCCGATCAGCTTGCCGCCACGAATAAAAAAGACCTGAACGACCGCATCCCGGTCATCTGACGCCATGGCAATAATATCCTTGTCTTCCCCATCAAACTGGGTGATCTTCTGCTTCTGCGCGATCTGCGTTACACTGTTTAAAAGCTCCCGGTATTCGATTGCCTTTTCAAAATCCATTGCCTCCGAAGCCTGCATCATCTTCTGTTCTAAACTTTTTAAGATCGGTGCATAATTACCATTTAAAAATTCCAGTGCTTCGTCGATATTCTTCCGGTAATTTTCTTTGCTGATATACCCCTGACACGGACCATAGCACTGTTTGATATGATAATTCAGGCATGGGCGTTCCTTTCCGGTATCCCTTGGCAGGGTGCGGTTACAGGTACGGATATGGTAGAGCTTCTGGATCAGTTCGATCGTATCCTTGACTGCACCTGCGCTTGTATAAGGGCCGAAATAACGCGATTTGTCCTTTTTCATCTGACGACAAAAGAGGACTCTGGGATAATCTTCTCCCAGAGTCACCTTAATATACGGGTAGGTCTTATCATCCCGCAGCATTGTATTATATTTTGGGCGATGCTCCTTGATCAGATTACATTCTAACACCAGTGCCTCTAACTCGGAATCTGTAATGATATACTCGAATCTGGCAATCTTTTTTACCATCTGATCCTTTTTGATTCCCTCATTATGACTGGCACGGAAATACTGACGTACCCGGTTTCTTAAACTGACCGCTTTTCCGACATAGATGATCGCATCGGATGCATCATGCATAATATAAACTCCCGGCTGATCCGGGAGTTTTTTCAGTTCTTCTGGAATGTTAAACATAGCTTCACCATTCGTTGTCCTGTTTTTATTCTATTCTTCTGTTGCAGAGGATTCTGCCTGCTGATCTGCAGGGTCAGCTTCTGTCACAACCGCTTCCTCTGTACTGGTCTTTTCTGCAGTGATCTCCTGCGTATCCGTATCATCCGTTACACCGGCATCCAGATCTGTATCGGAGTGATTCTCCGATGCCTCCGTAGATTCATCCGCAGATTCTGTTTTATCTTCTTCGATTCCGGTCAGTTCACGGAACAGCTTCATAAATTCCTTACCGGTAATCGTCTCATGTTCGAACAGATACTCGGAGATCTTGTCTAATGCTTCGCGGTATTCGCTTAACAGTCTGGTTGCCTCATCATAACAATCCTTTAACATTGTCATGACTTCCTTATCGATCTCTGCAGCGGTTTCGTCACCACAGTTAAGAGACGCACGACCTTCGAGATACTGGTTGTCTACCGTTGCAAGACTCATCAGTCCAAAGTGATCTGACATACCGTACTGGGTAATCATTGCTCTTGCAATGTTCGTTGCACATTCAATATCATTGGCTGCACCGCTTGTCGCAGAATGGAATACCAGTTCCTCTGCCGCACGGCCTGCCATATAGGTCGTGATCTTGGCGATCAGTTCATCTTTCGTCTGTAAGAACTTCTCTTCCTCCGGTGTCTGGAGTGTGTAGCCAAGTGCTCCCATTGTACGCGGCACGATCGTGATCTTCTGTACCGGCTCGGTATTCTTCTGTAATGCCGTTACCATGGCATGTCCGACCTCATGGTAAGAAACAATCTTACGTTCCTTCTTGCTCATGGCACGATCCTTCTTCTCCTTACCGCCGACTGCAACGATCTCAAATGCTTCAAACAGATCTGCCTGGTTCACATACTGTCTGCCGCTTTTAACTGCGTTGATCGCTGCCTCGTTGATCATGTTCGCAAGATCAGAACCTACCAGACCTGCACTGGCAAGTGCAAGTGCATCGAGATCTACGGATTCATCCATATGCACATCCTTCGAATGTACCTTCAGTGTCTCAAGTCTTCCTTTCAGATCCGGCTTGTCTACGATAATCCGGCGGTCAAAACGTCCCGGACGGAGCAATGCCTTATCCAGCACCTCCGGGCGGTTGGTTGCTGCAAGGATCAGAAGACCCTTTGAAGTATCAAATCCATCCATCTCTGCAAGCAGCTGGTTTAATGTCTGCTCACGCTCATCATTGCCGCCATATCTTGTATCACGGCTCTTACCGATCGCATCGATCTCATCAATAAAGATAATACATGGTGCCTGCTTCTGCGCTTCCTTAAACAGGTCACGCACTCTGGATGCTCCGACACCGACAAACATCTCCACAAAATCGGAACCTGCCAGTGAAAAGAACGGAACCTTTGCTTCTCCTGCAACTGCCTTCGCCAGCAGTGTCTTACCGGTTCCCGGAGGTCCGACTAACAGTGCACCCTTCGGCAGCTTCGCGCCGATCTCACGGTATTTCTTCGGATTGTGTAAAAAGTCTACCACTTCCTGTAAAGATTCCTTTGCTTCGTCCTGTCCGGCAACATCCTTAAAGGTAACACCTGTTTCCTTTTCTACATAGACCTTGGCATTGCTCTTGCCGACGCCCATCATTCCGCCGCCACTTCCCATCTTGCGCATGACCAGTCCGAAGATCAGCCACAGCAGTGCCAACGGTAATAAAATGCTTAATACATTATAGATGATCGCCGAGGTTCCGCTTGGGATCTCTGATTCGATCTTCACATTGTGCTTCTTTAATAATGGAAGCAGGTCTTCATCGGTATTCATCTTACCTGTGTAATAAGTAACATGGATCAGATCCTTGTTGTCATACTTCGGTGTGATGTTATACTGGTTCGCCGCGAATTCCACACTGTCGACCTTATCTTCTTCTACCATAGAAAGGAATTCCGTATAAGTGATCTTCTGTGTTGTCATCTCTGTGCTCCACTTATTCAGCAGACTCATGACAAACAAAGCGATCAGTGTGATAAAAAGAAACATCAGTATCATCTGACCGTTCTTACCGTTTTTCTTATTATTATCATTATTCGGATTATTATTGTTATTTCCGTTCATATTATTATTGTATCCGTTATCCATAGTTCCTCCACGATTTTCACTTTACAACTTATGTTCCATTATATTGAATTCAAAACGATAAATCAATACGAACTCTATGAACTTTTCCTTTAAATTTATAAACTTTCTCTAAAGACAGTTTTATTTTTTCCACAAACTTATACAAAAAAACATGTGGATTTATTCCATAAGACGTTGTATAATGGATTTTGATTGAAAAAATTCAGGAAAGACCGACGGTGGTACTGTCGGTTTTCTCAATTTAACACATAAACTTTATCAAATCACACACATTTAAGGAGGTTTCAAAATGCCTGTAAAATACGTCTTTGTCACTGGTGGTGTTGTATCAGGACTTGGAAAAGGAATCACTGCCGCATCCCTTGGACGTCTGTTAAAAGCCAGAGGCTTTAAGGTAACCATGCAGAAATTCGATCCATACATCAATATCGATCCGGGAACCATGAACCCGATCCAGCATGGTGAGGTATTCGTTACGGATGATGGAGCAGAAACAGATCTTGACCTTGGTCACTATGAGCGTTTCATCGATGAGAGCTTAACGAAAAATTCCAACGTTACAACCGGTAAGGTATACTGGTCTGTATTACAGAAGGAACGTCGTGGAGACTTCGGCGGAGGTACCGTTCAGGTAATTCCTCATATTACAAATGAGATCAAGAGCCGCTTCTACCGTAACTTCACCTCCAAGGATACACATATTGCGATCATCGAGGTCGGTGGTACGGTTGGTGACATCGAAAGCCAGCCTTTCTTAGAGTCCATCCGTCAGTTCCAGCATGAGATCGGACATGAGAACGCGATCCTGATCCATGTTACACTGATCCCTTATATCAAGGCTTCCGGTGAATTAAAGACAAAGCCGACACAGGCAAGCGTAAAGGAACTTCAGGGAATGGGTATCCAGCCGGATATCATCGTCTGCCGTTCCGAGCATCCGCTCGATCAGGGCTTAAAGGACAAGATCGCCTTATTCTGTAACGTTCCGAACGATCACGTTTTACAGAACCTTGACGTAGAATATTTATATGAAGCTCCTCTTGCAATGGAAAAAGAGAACCTTGCAAGCGTTGTATGTGAATCTCTCCACTTAGACTGCCCGACACCGGATCTTGCAGACTGGACAGAGATGGTAGATGCACTCCGTCATCCGGTACAGGAAGTAAATATCTCCTTAGTCGGAAAATATACACAGTTACACGATGCATACATCTCCGTTGTAGAGGCATTAAAGCACGGTGGTATCGCAGAGCGTGCGACCGTAAACCTCAACTGGGTGGATTCCGAGCTTCTGACCGAGGACAATGTAGAATCTTACCTTGGTAACTCTGACGGTATCATCGTTCCGGGCGGCTTTGGTGACCGTGGTGTAGAGGGAATGATCCTGACTGCAAAATATGCACGCGAGCACAAGATCCCATACCTTGGCATCTGTCTTGGCATGCAGGTTGCTATCATCGAATACGCAAGACATATCTGTGGTCTGCACGATGCACACAGTATCGAGCTTGATCCTAAGACCAATCATCCGGTCATTGCCTTAATGGCAGATCAGGATGGTGTCGAGGATATCGGCGGAACCTTAAGACTTGGTTCTTACCCTTGTGTATTAGACAAGACCTCTAAGGCATACGAAGTATATGGCGATGAGACGATCCATGAGAGACATCGTCACAGATATGAAGTAAACAACGATTATCGTACGATCCTTACCGAAAAGGGCATGAAGCTCTGTGGTCTTTCCCCGGACGGAAGAATCGTAGAAATGATCGAGATCCCGGATCATCCTTGGTTCATTGCAACACAGGCCCATCCGGAACTGAAGTCCCGTCCAAACCGCCCACATCCATTATTCAAGGGCTTTATCAAGGCTTCCGTAGATCGTAAAAACAACAAATAAAGAGTTCACAAAAGCCGGATGCTGATCTGCATCCGGCTTTTCTTCTGATCTGAATCACAATCAGAATGATTCTGACCTATTTTTCTTCGGTATCAATAAAACGCATCTTACCTTCATCCTGTACAGGTGCGGCGGCAAAGCCCTGTCCCTGTCCATTTAACAGCTTTAAGCACTTCGGGCAAAGTGTTCCAAAGCTGACCTTCGCTCCACAGCGGAGACAGAAGCTTGCTCCAACACTCTGCTTTCCGTTCTCCTTATATTCAATCCTGCCATCCTTGATCCAGTCCTTGACCTGCTTGATCGGTATGTCAAAATGTTCTGCCACATCATACTCATTCACATCATTCGAACGGATATAATCCCGCACTTCATCAAACAATGCCAGTTCCTCACATCCAGGGCAGTAATCCTTCGGATATGTAACCGGCAGCATCATGCCGCAGCCCTTGCAATACTTGTACTGTGTACTCTCTTCGTTCATGTTCTCTTCCCACTCTCTTTATAATATTCCCATATATAGAATGTATCTCCCTTACGCATTCTTATCTTTTTATATATTCCACGGAAAATATATGTTTGTATTTAATTTTAACACACTTATCGTACCGAATCTATTGAAAAATCTATGTTTTTCGCATAAAATTAGGATAGGTTATTTTTTACATAATTGTTGGAGGGACTTATGTATCATACGAAAAAAATTGGGATCTTTATCTCCCATTTATTTGGATATTATCAGAAGCATGTCTGTCAGGGCATCATCGATAAAGCACTCGAATATGGTTATACTGCTGAGATCTATACTTCCATGGACGGAGAAGATCTTGGTGCTTATGGCATCGGGGAAGAAAGCATTCTGCGGGTACCAAATTACAACAGCTTAGATGGCATCATCTTTGCTTCCGGCACCTATCCGTCCACAGATCTGAAGAATAAGATCCTGCGCAAGCTTCAGAAAAAATGTACCTGTCCGATCATCGAAGTTGCGGAAACAGAGACAAACTTTCCTTCGATACGGTTAGAAAATAACAATACCACTGCCAGGCTTACCGAGCACCTGATCACAGAACATGGCTACAAGCGGATCTGTTATCTGGGCTGTGCCGAAGAGACCTACTTTTCAGACCAGCGTGAGAATTACTTCCGTACTACCATGGAAAAGCATCATCGCACGATCGGTTCACATGATGTCTATACTGCGGCTTATTCCACAGACTCTGTAACATCTGCGCTTGCATTTTTTGAAAAAAAGGGCTGTCCGGATGCAGTTGTCTGTTATAACGACCGGCTGGCACGCCTTTTTATGATCGCTGCCTTATCCAGCGGCTACCAGATCCCGGAGGATATTGCCATTACCGGCTGCGACGATACCGTCGAAGGACAGAATATCAATCCACCGCTTACGACTGTTTCGTTCCCTGTCTATGAGCTTGGAACAACGGCAGTCGAACAGCTGATACATCTGCTTCACAACGAGCTGGTAGAACCGGTCACTACGATCCAGGCCAGTCCGATCTACCGCTGCTCCTGCGGCTGTACCAAGTCCGCTGCGGTCAATTCCATCTTCTATGAACAGGCACTGAATGAACGGATCGATTCTCTGGAAGATTCGATTTTCAAGTCCATGCATATGTCAGCTTCCTTCCAGGGAATTACGGATCTTGACGCCGGCATGGATCTGCTTGTGACTTATATTGAACAGATCTCCCATTGCAAGGAATGCTATCTCTGCCTGTATCCGGACTGGGATGCCATCTCCGACCATATCCTTGCACTGACGGATCAGGAAGCGGATGAAACCGATTCCGATTCCGTACTTCTTGCCCTTGCATGGAGGGATGGAAAACGGCTTCCACAATGCAGTTTCCAGAGGAAATACACACTGCCAGAACATATTTACCGTGATTCTGACTGTGCCTATATTTTCACACCACTGTTCTTTGGTAAAAAAGAATTCGGATATATTGCACTTGCCTACGAAAAGAACCTGATCGACTACCATTTCCAGATGGTACACTGGACGATGAATCTCAGCCAGTTCTTACAGACACTGTGTGACGCCAGACGTACCGGACTGTTAGTAAGCAGACTCGAATCGATCTATACGAAGGATGCCCTGACCGGTCTGCTGAACAAGCACGGCTATCTGGCTCAGGAACCACTTCTGTTAGCTCAGGCAGCACAACAGCACACAAATGTAACTGCATTTTTCTTTGATCTGGACTGTTTAAAGCAGATCAATGATAACTTTGGACACAGTGAGGGTGATTTTGCACTTCAGGTGATCGGACATGCAATTGAAAACGCCACCAAAGAGGGCGATATCTGTGCCCGCTTCAGTGGCGATGAATTCTATGTATTGACGATGGATTATTCTCCTCAGGATGAAGTGGATCTGATCCGCAACATCCAGAAATATCTGGATCACTATAACAAGTTAAGCAGCAAGCCTTATCTGGTTTCCATCAGTGCCGGCTGTGCTTCCATTCACTGTGATACACAAGCTACACCGGAACAGATCGAACAGCTTTTTGAAGCTGCCGATCAGAAGATGTACGCGCAGAAGACAAGCAAGGAAAAACATGTCTTCCGTGATGAATCACTTTAACTGCATATTTTTGCGGTATTCACTTGGCGATACACCGCAGGTACTTTTGAAGATCTTCATAAAATGCTTTTCATTGTCATAGCCAACTTCCTGGCTGATCTCAATGACACGCATATCGGTACCTGCGAGCAGACGCTTCGCCTCCTCTACCCTTAGATTCTTCAGATAATTCACAAAATTACTTCCAGTATACTGCTTAAAGGAGTAGGAAAACAGCGAGTAATTCATCGAGATCTCATTCGATACCACGGCCATATTCAGATTCTTATTGTAATTCTGCTTAATATAGTCAACTGCCTGCTGAATCTTCTGCTTATTCCGGTTCGTATCCACGCGGGTGTTGATCTTCTCATGGAATGCTAACAGCCAGTCCATGAAATCTTCTTCAAAGTCATCAATACAAGGATACTGAAAGATCACTTCTAACTGATCCGTTTTCTCCTGTTCCGGTTCCATCATATTCCGGTAAGTCTTTGAAACATCTTCGAAAAAGCGTTTCATACTCTTTTCAAAATCATCCGACCGGATCCTTCCTGCTCTTACTGCATAAAAGAATGCATTCCAGGCATGCACCACATCCTCTGTCTTATCCGTTCCAAGTAACTGTACACGCTGTAAGTGTGTTTCTTCCTCGATCAGCTTTCGTGCTTCTTCTAAAACGACCTCCGGAATACGCTTTTCTTCTGCTCCGTCATAAACCACTTCACGATTGGTACAAAATGCCTGTTTCCGACTTTTTAATGCTTCCTGATATGCCTCCGGCAATGCAGAAATCCCACTATGTATACCGCTGACACCTACATATTCATGCAGCAGTTCGTTTTTCAAAAGCATCGGAAGGCTCTCCTCACGGACGATAAACACATCACTTTCTTCGACACCATGCAGGAAGATGTATTCTTCCCGCTCTGCTTCCATCTCCTCGGTATTTTTACAGCATACATAGTAGCTGCCTTCAAAAAACATCTCTCCATACTGCTCTTCTAACAATGCCACCTCTTCCGCTGTGACCTGCTCATTTAACACAATATATTTTAACTGCTGTCTGCCGATACGTCTGCTTGTGCTGTTTTGCTTCCTGCTCTCGGCGATCTCTTTATCCAGCTTTTTCAAGATCTCTGTGATCTTGGTACGCTCGACCGGCTTAAGAATGTATTCCCGTACTCCCTGCCGCATCATTTCAACCGCATAGGAAAAATCATCATATCCGCTGATCGCTACGGTAAGCGGCTTATGTTCTAACTCCTGCATCCTCTGCACCAGCTGGATTCCATCCATCTTCGGCATACGGATATCCGTAAACATCACATCGATCTTCTGCTCTTTTAAGATTTCGAGTGCTGTCTCTCCATTGTTACATTCCATAATGATCTCAACCGGTACGCCACTTCGCTGTACCATCGTCTTGATTCCCTGACGTATCATTTTTTCATCTTCTACAATCAGTACTGTTTTCACACTATCCCCACCTTTATAACAACTTAATTTTCGGTATTTTTTAATGGTATACGGACCATGACCTTGGTATAACAGCCAAGCATAGAAGCAATCTGGAGTCCATATCCGTCTCCAAACGAGATATGAAGCCGGTCCTGTACATTTTTGAGTCCGATTCCATGCCCGGAACCGTCACCGGTTTCCATCTCTCCTGCAATCTTTTTCCTTAGTGCATCTAATTCTTCTTCGGTCATTCCCTTTCCTGCATCCGTAATCTCAATGATACAGTCGTTGCCATCGAACAATCCCTTGATATAGATATTCGTATCCTCCGCCATCTGTTCGATTCCATGATAGATCGCATTTTCCACGATCGGCTGTAAGGACATCTTCGGGATCTCCTGCTTCTTAATAATATCCGGTATGTTCAGTGACAGATAGATCTCATAATCCACCCTGAGATTGATCAGGGCAAGATAGTTCTTAATGTACTCTAATTCATCCTCTACCAGCACATTACCGGATACCCACTTCATGCTGTAGCGCAACAGCTTGCCAAGTGAAGTGATCGCATCGGAGATCGCATATTCCTCATCAATCTCTGCCATCATCTTGATCGACTCTAAGACATTATAGATAAAATGCGCATTGATCTGGTTCTGGAGTGCGCGGATCTCGGAATTCTTCACCAAAAGCTCACGCTTTAAATTATCATCCGTCAACTGTTTGATCCGGTCTAACATCTTGTTGATCTGTCTTGCCAGTTCTCCCATCTCATCTGTTCCGCCGGCTTCCATACGGATATCCAGATTTCCTGCCTGTACCTTACGGATCGATGCCAGGATCTGATAAAAACGCCGAAGCAGCAGCTTCACCGTGAGATTGACCAGAAATCCCACTCCGGTCAGAATGAGAAGCATGGAAACAATAAAAACGGTACGCATATGGTAAACCTGCTGAATATTTTCCGTGATATCCTGTACACTGAAAAGTGTTCCGTCCAGTTCGCGGATATACATACAGGAGACAATCAGATTCCTGCCCTTACTCTTTTCATAAAGTGTAGCAATATCATCGGTCTGAAGTCCCTTTTCCATCTCACTTTGCACAAATGCTGCGGCATCCTCCGTCTCATTATCACCAAAAAGCATGCCATCCCGGTTCGAGATAAAGCAGCTCCATTCATTTTCAATATCTTCATACAGGGATGGAAAGATTGTCTGCAGCTTCATTGATGCTTCAACCGTTCCAATTGTGCCATAGCCGTAGTCCTCAATATCCGTAACTAAAGATAACAGCTTTTCACCGGAATCTGTATCTCCATCCTCCGAAAAAATCCGGTCGGTATAGCCGAAGTTATAGCCTTCATAATCCTCTTCTACCGCCCATGCCTGTTTTTCCATACGTGAATGCTGATACAGAACCGGCAGCATTTCCTGTACATTATCATTTTTTGCATAGACACGGACGCTGTATAAGAGCGGATTGTTATTCACCAGACGCTCTAACGCCGCAATATCCGTATTATAGAAATTAAACAGTGCACCGGTTGACATCTTCTTCCCGGATACGGCATCTTCTAAAACTTCCTTCATTGCCGCATCACTGATAAAAAACTGTGTGGACATATTCAGGGAATCAATGCTCGTCTGGATATTGTCACGGTTCCGTTCCATCGTATACTGCATATAATGAACGTTCTCATTGACCACATTCTGCTCCATATTGTAAAAGATAATTCCTGCAAGAACCCCGATTGGAATCGTAACTAGCAGTATAATCACCAGTGTAAACTTTATATTCAGTTTTAATCCTGCAATCCTATCCTTCCATTTCTTCATCCAATTTCCTATCTGTCCTATCCATTTCTGACTTTACTTCCATAACTGCTACTCCATGCCAAGTTTTTCCTTTGCCTGCTGCCACAACTCTGTTTTCTTCTCTATCAGATCCGCATATCCATATGTATCACGCATGGTAATAAAATCCTGCATAATGGCATCAAACCGTTCATCGGAAGGAGCAAGCAGCAGCTTTGGCAGTGTCTCACTCCAGAGTAACGTGATCTTTTCATCTGCATTGGCTTCCTTCGAATCCGTCGGCAAGATTGAATCATACTGTCCGTTATAGACGACATATGGATACGTCCACTTCTCTAACTGCGAAATCGGTTCAGGTGCATCACTTTTCCACTGTAGCTGCATGATGTTATCCTGAAGCATCCAGTAGGTATTATCTGCTCCATAGAGCTTGTTATATTTCGTCCAGTCTGAATTCAGCAGTTCATCCACTTCCTTGTTCAACACCGGCTTGCCATCTACCATTTCATACATCTCACCCTCAACGCCCAGATAGGTGAGCTTCTGTCCATGTTCACTCATCAGATAGTCGATGAACTGGATCGCACGATCCGGATACTTACAGTTTTTTGAGATCATCGTAACCGTCCAGCCATTGATCCCGGTGGTCGGCAGTGTCGGATCATCTCCGTTGGAATTCTTCGGTCCATCGACCGCCATATAGATCCGCTCCGGATGATTCGCATATAGTGACTTCTGCTGTGCTAACATATCCGTATACTGATACAGCATGCAAAAATACTGTCCATCCGCTAACTTCTCTTCCATCTGGCTTCTCTGGTCGATAAAGATATCGTCTGCAAGATAGCCCTCTGCGCCGAGCTGCCGGAAGGTCTTTAACCAGTTTAGATAATCCGGATCTGTATAACGGTCATAAAGCTTTCCATCCTTTTCCCATGGAACAGCCAGAAAGTCCATCAGATAATTGTCAAAGGAAACATTCCCCTGATTCGTAAAAACATGTGCTCCGATCGGAATGAGCGGCTTGCCATCTACCTCTGGGAACATTTCGACTGCCTTTTTGACTGCTGCCGAAAAACCTTCCGGTGTCGTCATATCCGGGCTTCCGATCGCTTCATAGATATCCTTACGCACCAGAAACGTCTCATTCGAAGCAATATTTTCATGTTCCTCTAAATCCTTCGCCGTGCAGCTCGAATTCGGATAATAATAGATATTGCCATCTTCCTTCGTATACCAGTTGACCGTATCCGGATCACTTACCTTCCAGAAGTACAGATCATACTTATCTGCCAGTTCATTTAACGGATAGATCATATCCTTTTCGATCATCTCATCTAACTGGCTTTCCCACCAGCCGATCGTTAAAATATCCGGCAGGGAATCCGAAGCGATCAGCGCATTTAACTTTTCCACCTCATTGCCGCTTGGCGTGATAAAGTTCACATCTACCCCGGTTTCCTCTGTGATCTTCTCCGATACCAGATTATTGCCCCATTCATTTTTAAACCAGGAGTAATTCACATACCAGTCCAGTGTGACCGGTTCCTCTGTATGCAGCATCCAGCCCGGTGTATCCGCACTGACCTGCTTTGCCATCACCGGATCAGCCTCTGCCTTCCCGCTCTTATCCGCGAAGAATCCAAGCAGACCTGCAAATGCTGCCAGACCCAGTGCACAACAGATTTTTTTGGTAATATATTCTCTTTGCATCTCTTTCCCCTTTTATTCCCCTGCTTCTAATCTTATTCCATTATTCTTCAAAGTCCCCTGACACATGTACGAAGCACACGGATTTCATCTTCACTCATTTCCCAGGTGGGTGAATTCTCATCCGTTGTGTTCTGATTCTCTACGATCAGAACCGCTCCCTTATCATCTAAAATATGATTGTGCCAGATTCCTTTTCTTATATTATATAATCTGTATGGCTCCATTTCAACGGATTTATAATTTCCCGGACAATCATCTTCCCCTGCAAGGATCAGTCTGCACCGCCCCGAAATAAGAACAAAAACTTCGTCTGTCTGCATGTGCTTCTGCATCCAGTGGATCTTCTCCAATCGTGTATTTTCACAGGATCGTAAGACTGCAACCCGCCATCCTTCATAATCCTTTAATGGCTGATAATCCTCTGCGGGAAAGTCTATGATCTCTATCTCTGCTGTATTTCTTTTTTCTTTTTCCATCACCGGCTCCTTTTCTTATTTCCTTTGATATGCAAACAGCAAGACAATACCTTGGGGAAATATTGTCTTGCTGCTATGCTTACATAATAGGGGGAGAGAATTACTTATATATATTTCTAATCACATACATTGGGGTGTATATGATGAAATACCTCATGAAAAATTTAACTGTTACTCAATTTATTCCTTTACACTACCTGCGGAAATACTGCTGATAATGTATTTTGAACAGAAACAGAACACGATCAGAATCGGAACTACGGAAATCGCAACTCCAAGGTAAATAGCACCCTGATTCTTCTGAAGATCTGTTGCTGCATTTAAGGTAGTGATCATAACCGGAAGGGTCATCTTGTTCGGTGTATTCAATAAGATCAACGGAACAAGATAGTTATTCCAGTTTCCTATAAAGGAGCCGATCGACATAGTTGCAATACCCGGAGCCATGATTGGAAGAACGATCTTATGGAAGATACGAAGCTCCGATGCACCGTCGATTCTGGCTGCCTCTAATAGCGCTTTTGATAAGGTTGACTGTACATACTGGCGAAGGAAAAATACAATTCCCGGTGCGGCGATTGCAGGCAGGATCAGAGGAATGTAGGAGTCTACCAGATGCAGCTTCTGACACAGATTGTAGAAACCGATCAGACTTAACTGTGCCGGGATCATCATGAAGATGATGATCACCTTAAACAGTGTGTTGTTTCCCTTGAACTTGTAGATTGCCATTGCATACGCAGTAATCGCTGAAAAGTATGCAGTCAGTAATGTTGCCGGAACTGCAACCTTGATGCTGTTCCAAAAGCCCTGAAACAGGTTGACGTAATTAAACAGTGCAGTCCAGTTATCTTTTAAACTTTTGCCCGGAAGGAAGGAGAAGGAATGTGTGATTTCTACTCCACTTCTTGTTGCATTTACGATCATCAGCCAGAATGGGAGAAGACACGCAGCAGCAAGCAAAGTCAGACATATGTATAATATTCCTTTTTTAATTTTGGTTGCCGTAGTTGTCATATTAATCCTCCTTTGTATCCAGTAACTTGAACTGGATCAGTGAAACGATCAGGATAATGAAGAACAAGGTGTATGCGATTGCTGATGCATAACCAACCTGATGTGTTTCAAATCCGAATTTGTACAGATACATAACTGCTGTCTGAAGAGTTCCCGCAGGATCTCCTGCCGTAGATGCTCCGGCTGTACCATTGATCAGGAATGGAAGATCGAATAACTGTAATCCACCGATCAGTGATGTAATGAATACGTAAAGCAGAATCGGCTTTAACAGTGGAAGTGTGATCTTGAAAAATACTTTCCATCTTCCGGCACCGTCGATTGCGGCTGCTTCATAGTAATCCTTCGGAATACCCTGAACGCCTGCCATTAAGACGATAAAGGAATTACCAAACCACATCCACGCACCAAGTAATGCTACGATCATTGGTGCAGTTGTCGTCTGACCAAGCCAGTTAATTGGTGTTTTTGTCAGTCCCATTGCAACGAGGATCTGGTTAAATGTACCGTATTTCCAATCTAATAATGTCTTAAACAGGAATGCTACGGATGTACATGCGATCAGGTTCGGCAGATAGTAGATTGCACGGAAAACTGCAAGTCCGCGCATCTTATACTTAATATCACTGAATACGATCGTAAGTAAAAATGCCAGTCCAAGCTGTACAATGATGTTCACACCCCAGATCTTAATCGTATTTCCCAGATCTCTCCAGAAAAACTTATCTGTCAGTACACGCTTGTAATTATCAATACCTGCCCAGACTGCATCACCATATCCTTTGTAATTGGTAAAACTCAGATATAACGTCCGGAATACCGGATATACACTAAACACCAGAAAGACAATTACAAAAGGTAATACAAACAAATAGGCTGTGTTATTCCTATCTCTCTTTTTTGGCTTCGCCATGACTTTATTTTTAGCCATTCTCATTACCTCCATCTTCTATTCCTTCCCGGTAAACCTTTTGCCCTTCCAAAAAGTTGTCAGGAAGAACATCAGGCAGACAGTGTCTGCCTGATTTCACTTCTTAACTATCTATCGATCTCAATTTCAGGATAGGTAGACTGTACAACATCGTAGAACTCGTTGACTGCATCTTCTTTGGACTTCTCACCAGTCTTAACTGCTGTGATTGCATTGCCCCATGCATCGCCGATTGCCTTGTCATATCTTGTAACCTTAGAGTAGTCGATACCTTCTGCCTGTTTTAACCAGAATGCGTATAACTTCTCATTGCCATATACCGGGTTCTCATCATCCTTGTGCTGCTCAAGTACGGACTTTAAGGAAACGGTATCGCCTTCAGACTTCTCGATCCACCAGTTTGCTGTATCCTCGTTTAATGTACAGAACTTGATGAAATCCCATGCTGCATCTTTTCTTTCAGACTGGGAAGAAATTCCGATGAATGTACCACCGCTCATACCATAAGCAGGTCCGGAACATACGCCCCATTTACCAGATGTATCACCTACGTTGTCTCTTAATGTAAGAACGCCCCATGCAGGAAGACCATAAGCGAATACCTGTGTCTTATCCATGTCTGCTGTTGCCTCTGCGAACTCTGTAGCATCCCATACGTTTACGGAATCATCAGCATAGTTCTGAATATCTGCGGAAAGGATTGGTACCTCGCCAGCCATTGCCTGATACCAAGGTGTTGACCACTGGTTTGCATATGCTGTTAAATCGTTCTGATATAAGTCTACACAAAGATCCATGTAATCATATCTTGCCTGGTCTACATTTAACTTGCCATCAACAACCCATGCTGAATCTCCTGAGAAGAAGTTCATCTCTGCATCAGATGCAAAGCAGCGGTATCCTTTGTCTTTTACCTTCTGAGCTGTATCTAATACAGTTGCATAATCCTTGAATAACTTTCCGATCTCATCCGGATCATCTGTTCCGAATACATCCTGTGCGATATCTCTTCTATAGAAGATACCTGCCGGTGTGATCTGATAAGAAATTGCTCTCTGGATTCCTTCGGAGTCCTGACCAACTTCCCAAACGTAATCTACGATCTGGTCTTTGTAATCCTGTGCATTGTATGGTGCCTGATTCAGATCCTCAAAGTATCCTGCATCGTAGAAGTCCTCTAACATCTGAGGCTCACCAACGATGATATCCGGTTCTGTCTGTCCACCGTTTAATGCTGTCTGAACCTTTGTTACATAGTCTGCCGGCTCGATAACAACTGTCTCAATGTCAACATTATTGTTCTCTTCCATGTACTTCTCTGCAAATGTCTCTAAGTCCTTTGCAAGTGTCCAGATAACTAATTTCTGCTTCTCACCGGAAGTATTGTTATCTGCTGTCTCTGTACCTGCGTTGGTACTGTTGTTGTTTGCTGCGCCCCCGTTTGTGTTGTTAGAGCTTCCACATGCTGTCATAGAAATTAACATAGTTCCTACGAGCATTGCTGAAACGATTTTTTTCAGTTTCATAAAAACATCCTCCTTCTTACAACTCTCTGTTGTTTGTTGATGATTGAATTATAGCAAGTCCCAGATTCATATATAATGTTCCAAATTTTAAAAAGGTGTTATTTTTTTAGTACCTGAAACTTCACATATGTGAATACAGCAAAAAGCCGCCCGGATGCATGGATATGCGTATACCGGTTGCGGAACTTGTCCCAGATTGCTAATTTGTCGGTGTCGTTTTCAGCTCTTTCTATTATTTATGTTCATTCGACATCTGGACACTTACGCAACTGATACAAAATGTTCCACAACCGGTATACGCATATCCCTACATCCGGGCGGCTTTCTTCTAATTACGTGGTGTGAAGCTTCAGGTACTAATAAACGACTGTCACGATGGAGCGTGCTTCGATCAGCAGTTCTGCCCCTTTTCCTTCCTCGCGGAGTGTGACAGGAATATCTTTTCCGGTCTTATTTAAAAGCACGGCTACGCGTGTTCCATCCGGATTGCAAAAAGCAGTTACCTCGATCTGATCGGTGTACTTCGTGGTTCCGATACGGACTGCTCCTGGCTTGATATAGCGACTGAACTGTCCAATATAATAGTAGCTGAGCCGTTTTTCGTAGGTGTCATTTTTTACATCACACATGATTGGTGCGGCGCAGAAGTTTCCGACATGGTTCGGGCCTCCCTTGTCATCTAAGATCAGATTCCAGTCGAAGGATGCCGTAATTCCTGCATTCAGATTGCCTAAGATGTCGTGTGCGTACATCTCTGCCTTGTCGATCTCTCCGGAATCTGCGAAACGTGAATATTCCACACAGCCCTCTGTGAAAAAGACTTCCAGTTCCGGATACTGCTTTTGGATCAGCTCTGTTGCTTCAAAGTGATCTCCGGTATACCAGTGCAGTGCTGCTCCACGTACATACTTCCGTGTTTTTTCTGCTGCAAGCACTTCCTTTACTCTCTGATATGCCTCTTCCTTATTGTGATCCCAGATAAAGATCGCCACATCCGAAAGTCCTGCCTTTTCTAATTCCGGTCCGAGATAATCGCGCACAAACAGACTCTCTTCCTCAGATGTATAAACACAGGAATCCCAAGTCTGTACCGCAAGCGGCTCATTTTGTACGGTCACATACCGGATCGGGATCTCTTCCTTCTGATATGCCTGGATGAACTTTACAAAATACTCTGCCCACATCTGGTAGTATTCTTTTTTCAGGGAACCGCCATGATTCATCTCTCCGTTGGTCTTCATAAATGCAGGCGGTGACCATGGAGCCATCATAAATTCCATCGGTTCGACTGCATGTGCCTGTGCACTCTTGATAAATGGAAGAATCTCTGCTCGGTCGTGTGCAATATCAAAGCTGTCTAAGGTGGTATCACCCTCAGCCAGATAGTCATAATTGCCAAGTCCGAAGTCGCAGCTGTTCATGTGAATTCTGCCGAGCGTATAGCTTAATCCGTCTGCGGAAAAATATGCATTCTGCAATTCTTCCTGTTTTTCGCTGCTCATACCTGCATAATTGTGTGCGGATGCTTCGGTAAATGCTCCGCCAAAGCCACGGAAGTGCTGATATTCTACTTCCGGATACAGATTCACAACATGCATGACATCCTCAGCCTTTGCGGTCGGAAACTCACGTTCCTGCCAGTACTGTTTCTTGTTCTCATTTGTGGTAATTACTTTGATTTTTTCCATTCCATCTTTCCTTTCTGTCAAAACTATCTTTCCTATCAAAAATATTTGTTATTTCTTCCTATGACAATCTATCCAAAATCTGTATTTGCCCAAGTTGTCATATACAATTCTTAATAATACTTTTTGACATCCCTGTTCTCTTTTATAGATTAAAAAAGTAATATTCTCTTACTCCAAATTGATCTCGATCTTTGTCACACGTCCTGATCTTATATCCTCGGCGATCTGACCGGATACTTTATCCAGGCTGGTTTCTGCACTGCTTCCATTCTGATATATGAAGTGCATATGTGTGATCTTGTAGTTACCCGGAATATAATCTCTGTGCGCCTGCATCAGATACTCTACCTCAGTTCCACCAAACAATGTCGCTGTTACGGTATCATCTTCCGTGATCAGGTAAGATGGAATTGCCGGTGCCGGTGCAAACGTAAGTGCACCATTTTCCATCGTAAGCACATGTCTGCCAAACATCATTAACTTCCACATGCTGATAAATTCAATCGTTGATCCGCTTAATCTTGCAACGAAGCCCTTGCCATGGTAGTTCTTGTTCGGATTCTTGCTGCTTGCAATGAAGGAAGAATTCTCATAGATACTTCTTCCATAGACCTTCGGATCTAAAAACGGTACTGCCGCATGGTGAAAGTCCGCAAAAAACTCTGCATACATGCCGCTTCTGAGCAGTTCTAACAGATACTTGTATTCCATATGAAGCCAGATGGATTCATTCTCTAACCAGCCCGGTGTAAAGGCTCTTGCTCTTCCAAGCTCATAGGAAGCATTCTCCAAGGATGCATTCACCTTATACATCGAAAGCTTGCTGTCATAGAGATCACTGTTTTTCACATGATCATAAAGTGCTTTCTTCTTCCCTGCGGTATTCGCAAGCTTTAAGTAACGCACCGGTCCTTCTAAGAAGTACGGTACCATCTGTACCTTGAACTTCAATGGATGGATGCCTGACCCATCCTCTTCATACTCTGTGACATCATAGGTAAAATAGGTCGGACAGATATCTCCACCGAACTGATATGCCTTTTCAATTCCATGAAGCACTACCTTCTGAAAGCCTTCTAAGATCTCAGCCAGACGTCCGGTTGCGATCTTCTCCTTTTCTCCGGAAATTCCTGCAAATGTCTGGTCACGGTAGGCTTCTTTTGCGTCATTGACCGCATTCCAGAATGCCAGTACTTCTCCATCTGCAGTGAGTACCTGTTTGTTTTGACCGGTGATCTCGTGCAGTTTTTCAAGCAGTTCCTTTACTTCCTTTGTAAACTGTACCTCTCCCGGATATTTTTTCAATGCACCGATCGTATAGGCAAGCATACGGCTTAACTCATATGTCTCAGACATGGAAGATCCAAGCATTCCCGGCATTCCGTTTAAGGCATCATACCAGCCCGGCTTTCCGCCTTCCATCTCAACACCCATTCCATAGGCATCTAAGGTTGCATACTTTACAGCACATAAGACAAGCAGCTTTTCAAACAGACTGACACGTAAGATATCTCCCTTGCCATAATCCGCACGGACAAGCTTCTCCTCTGTGCTTCGCTTGCTTGCTTCGTCTAACGCATGATACTGGCGGATTCCCTGCGGTGTCTTCTCATAACGTCTGAATCTGTGATTTACATTTACCTGTGAAAGGAAGTACGTATAATCTTCCTCATAGAGCATCTCACGCTCTTTTTCCGGATAAACCTCCAGATAATCCTCGATCAGATCGAGATTATAGGTCCAGTGATCACACCAGTATCCCTCACCGAAGTTTCCGTTTACCGTACTTTCTGCCTCATCAATGATCGATTCAAATAGCACCTTCGGATCTTCGTTTACCTTTTCTAACGTCTTATAGAGCGTTCCCGGTGTAAATGGCTTTGTAATCACCGCTTCTACTTCACTTCTGTGTGCAGCATCCATGGAGGCAAGCAGTGCCCCTGCCTTTGCAGCATCTACCTGATAGGTCAGTTTCTCCACTCCAAGCGGATTATAGCCGTCGAGCTGGATCAGGCTGTAGAATTCCTTGATATTTTCACGTGCCACAAATGGAGCAAAAAAGGTATCACATCTGCGGTTCTGGTTTACATCACGGAAATTGCCGTTACCCTGTGAATAGAATTCCGGCAGCATGGAGAAATAGTTGTAATCACGTTCGAGATCTCCATGTTTTCTGGAATAAACATAAAACACCTTATCTTTTCCCAGCTTCATCGGCAGTCCGCCACGTAATACATTGTCCATATAAGTATATTCGCAGTATGCATCGAATTCCGGTGAAGCAGTCTTTGTACAAATGCCCTTGCACAGATCTGCCACAAGCGCATCTGCCTCTTCTTTCTTCCGGTCAAAATACTTCCGGTCATGCTTCACGGCTAAAAACTCATCTAACAGTTCCTTGCTTTCTACCTGTCCGATCACCTCATAGAACAGGATGCTTCCCTTTGCCGGAAGATTCTGTTCGATTCCGTAAAAGCTGCACGGGATCTGGTTCTGCGTGATCTGTGGTGATTGTAAAATTGCTGCAAGTCCTTCCTTTTTAAAGCGGACGGCATCCGCAAGCGAATTGTCATAAGAAAATACCAGTTCCGGATCTACTACCGGCTGTAACTTTGCACCGTTTGGCAGACAACCGATCGTAAAATTACCGCCTTCAATACTATGTACATCGGCAGAATCATCCATACTTGCACGTACACGGAAGTATGGTCTTCCCTCGTCGGCATCCTCTACCTGCATCCATGCCTTTGCCGTCTGTGTCATATTTTTCATGCTGTCAAGTCCTACCCCGTAAGGGATTACCGCCGGCATACCGTCTAATACTTCTAAGTGAAGCGATTTATCTCCGGTATTGACGATCTCTACGCAGCGGACTAAAGCACCTAACTTTTCACCCGGAAGTGTATAGTAATTCACCGTAGTTGTAAGTTTCGTCTGCGGATTTTCTTCCCGGATCTGTAATCCATTCATGGAGATTGTCATCTCATGTGGAACTTCTTCGTCGGAAAAACACTCCAGATACGTTCCATCTACCCGTAAAAAGGTACGGAAACCGGTACGTTTTACATTCTGATATGCCATATGTGCCGGATAAAATTCCATGATCGCATGATCCTTATTATCCACACCAAAGCTCACCACGCACTGTCCGCGGTTTACGTAATAGCACCAGATCGGGATTCCGTGTACCCCGGAAATACCAGGCAGAAAGCTTGCAAATGTTGATTTTGTTCCATAATCTTTCATTGTAAAATTCTTCGTCTGTCTCATCTCTTTTTCTCCCTTTTTCCCTTTCTTTCTCTTTTTTGCTTATTTTTCTTTTGTGGGATAATTTCCTCTGCAGTCAGCTTAAATCCTGCAACCGCCTGCTGCAGTTCTCCCATATTTTCCTCTAAGTGCTTTGCTTCTTCTTCTAAGGTTCCGGCCGATGCCATCTGCTGCTCTAAGGAGCTGCTGACCTCATTGGCAGACCGTACGGTATTCTCGGAAAACTCTCCGATCGCACGTACCGAAGATAACGCCGCCTTCCGTTCCTCATTCATCTTCTCTACTTCCTGTGTGACAGCCGTCATATCCTGTGTCAGTTCTTCCATAAACTGCTGGATTGCCCGGAAGGTATCTGAGGTATTTGCCACACTTTCTTCCTGAAGTCCTACGATACGCTCTGCCTCGGCTACCTGCTCGATCGAGACCTTCGAATACTCCTCGATCTCCTCGATGATCGCCTGTATCGACTGTGCGGTCTTTGCAGAACTGTCTGCAAGCTTACGGATCTCCTCTGCTACAACAGAAAATCCCTTGCCATTTTCACCTGCCCGCGCTGCCTCAATAGATGCATTTAAGGATAACAGATTGGTTTCTTCTGCAATCTCCTGGATGCTTTCTACAAAAGTAGCAATATCGCCCATCTTTTCGCCCAGACGTGTTACCTGCCGCTGTACTTCTCCGGTTGCCTGTGAGGTGTCACGCGACTGCTTCGTCATATCCTGCATGGCTCCGACACCGGTTGCGATCATCTGCTTCGAATCCTCGATCTGGGTAATTGTTCCTAAAATGCTCTCGCTTACTGCCTTGATCTGTACGGACAGTTCTTCCATCTGGTGATTGCAGCTTGCAATCTCCGTATCCTCTTTTTCAATGTTGCTGCGGATCTCTTCCACCTGTGTTCCAACTTCCGTTACCAAATGGCTTACATTCTGGCTGGACCGGCTCACCTGCTCACCCGACTCGGTAACCTGCTCAATCATATGCTTTACCGCAAGCACCAGTTCCCGGATACGATTGACCGTATTACTGATCGCCCCATGCAGTTTTCCAAATTCTGCGCCGTTTCGCATTGCAGAAGTATTGGAAACCTCAAGCAGTTCACCTTCCGATACCCGTTCCAGTCGTACCATGCTCTTTTTGATATTGCTTGTGATATTACGGATAACGATCGTTCCGATCAACATAGCAATCACACATGCTGCAATTACCATGGCAACTGTCATATTTCCAATATCACGTGAACTCTGGGTGATCACTGCCTGCGGTACCAATACACTGATATAGCCATCTGTCACGGTACTCTTACAAATCATGAAATAGTATTTTTTTCCATCATAGTTCACATACCGGTAGCTGCTTTCTTCCCCGGAGTCCTTCGCCTCCTGATAAAAATCTGTATTTACTACCGAAATATCAGAGCCGCCATTTATCTCTACGCCTTCTGCTGTGATAAAGGAAACCTGCGCACCTTCGCCCAGATCCAGTTTGCCTAACAGTTCTTCCACTGCCTTTCTGCTAATGTCCATCACAACAACGGCCTTGCTGCCTCCGCTTGTGATCAGCTTGCTGGAATACAGCACATACTCGTCTGATGCGATTTCCATCTGTTCATCAATATATGGATGCGATGTTCCCCAATGCACAAAGCTGTCGGAAAGCAAAGACGCATCCTCCGAATTTGTCATACCGTTAATAAAGCTCTCAATCGAATTTGCGCTGAGCCTTCTGCTGGTAACGACATCATCTCCTGCAACCGGAATGATCTCGATCCCATCTATCATGGTTCCTGCCGTTTCCTTGACATTGATCAGATTCCGGATGTTCTTTACTGCATTCGCCTTCTTCACGGAATCAGAATCGTATCCTCCCAACGAATACGATGTGATCGTGGCATCCTGTGACAGTTCCGATACTGCGGATACAACCATCTGCATTTCTTCATCGAAGGATGTCATCGTCATCTCTAACGCCGTCCGTGAAGATGCTTCATAATTCTTCGTCAATCCTGCTGCCGCCTTCTGGTAGGAAATCATTCCAACTGCTATTACAAACAGGATTGGAATCAGAAATCCTAAAATCAACTGAATACGGATTGACATTGTTCTTTTTTCTTTTGTATTCATTCTCTTTCTCTTCATGTGCACCCCTCCTGATTTTTATTGTATAAAAATCCTTTTTAGGAATTAAGGTGCTATTTATTAGATAGGTATCTTTTTTTTAGTTTTTAAGAAATAAAATGTGCGCTTACCACATACTCCTATACAGCAAAAAACCGGCAGCCACTGGACAACTGTCCTGTAACTGCCGGTTTTCCGGTTCAGATATTCTGTTTTCTAAATGGTTTAGGCTGCTGCCTTATCCTTCATAACAACCTTTAATAAGATCGGAGTGATCAGGGTTGTAACGATTACGACTAATACGATCGGGGCAAACAGTGTATCATCTAACATACCACACTGATATCCCTTCTGGGCTACGATAAGTGCTACCTCACCTCGTGAGATCATACCAACACCAATCTGCAATGCTTCTTTATTCGTATATTTGCAAAGCTTTGCACCAAGTCCACAACCAATTACCTTCGTTAAGATTGCAACTAAAAGCAGAACAATCGAGAATACGATCAGCTTGGAATTCATTCCGCCAAGTGCTGTCTTGATACCGATACTTGCAAAGAATACCGGTGAGAAGAACAGATAGGATGGTACTTCAATACGTTCCTTGATGTAATCCCCAACGTTCATAGAGCAAAGCATCAGACCTGCAAAATATGCACCTGTAATATCTGCGATTCCGAAGAACTCTTCAGACGCATAGGAAAGGATGAAGCAGAATGCGATCGCAATGATCGTAGTTCTTCTTCTCTGTCCTTCGTCCTCGATGAATTTCTTTGCCTTTGAAATAATGAAAGCAACAATACCGATAAATACGAAGTATAAAATAATCTTAACAAATACAGTAACCGGATTTACGGTTGTATCCTGCAGGCTTGTTACGATTGTCAGAACAATGATACCTAAGATATCATCAATCACAGCAGCACCAAGGATCGTTGTACCAACTTTTCCCTTTAATCTGCCAAGCTCACGCAGTGTCTCAACCGTAATACTTACGGAAGTTGCAGTTAATACAACACCAACAAAGACTGCCTTTAATACTTCTAAATAATCGTTAAAGTCTGTATGGAAAAACAGAGCATAAGATAAGAATCCACCGAGTAACGGAACAATGACTCCGATCATTGCTGTTATAAAGGATGGAAGCATATTGCTCTTTAATTCACTTAAATCTGTTTCAAGTCCTGCGGAGAACATCAGGAAAATAACACCGATTTCAGCAGTGATCTCTAAGTATGCTCCTGTTGTACCTGTCAGACTGATAAAGTTCAATACAGATGGTCCTAAGATGACACCTGCAACTAATGCTCCTACTACAGCCGGCATCTTAACCTTACGTGAAAACAGTCCAAGTACCTTAGTTGAAATCAAAATAATCGCCAAAAAAAGTAAAAATTCATAAGATTCCATAAGATCGCCTCTACTTTCTTATATGTATCATAATAGGAAGATATTTAATCCTGCATTATCTTACACCCGACTATTTCAAATAGCAACACATTTTTATTTTTTTGACGTTTTTTACCATTTTTATAAAAATTTTATAATTTATATGGCACTTTTTTCTGTTTTTCCATTTTGTTTCGAAACATTCTTATAAAATACGCACATACCCGCTCTTTTTCCTTTATGAAATCCGGGTATCAAAAGATACTTTCAAATTTTATAATTAACAAAATGCACAAAATATGTTCCACAAACATTTGCAACGC